>ERZ857693.23-NODE-23-length-213953-cov-63.929644_pt1 | contig 213953 bp, 185 predicted proteins | sample MGYA00519765_ERZ857693 | MGnify/ENA primary metagenome ERZ857693 (study PRJEB31778, sample SAMEA3449354) | human gut metagenome | biome: human gut; feature: human-associated habitat; material: faeces | place: United Kingdom | collected 2010/2012 ... | reverse complement strand
TCGCCATCTGTGACTTAAAATACGGCTCGCCCGAAGAGAGCTACAACAAGCCCATTGGAAGCATAAGCCTTCAGAACCGTTTCGACCTGCCTTGGGGGATATATGCATACCTTACGGGATGGTGGTCGAGCAAAGGCAATAACAACACTTATTACATGTACGACAACGCCTCGGTGTATGTTTATTTGTTGAAAAGCATAGGCAACTGGTCGTTCGCTCTTTTGGCAAACGACATCTTCGGCACACAGAAGCAAAAGCACCTCACACGCACAAACGGAGTTAACGTAACTGAATACCGTAAAGGTGCTTCGCAACTAATACAACTGTCTGTAACCTATTCGTTCAACAGTAAAAACAAAAAGAAATATAAAGGTATAGGAACCGGCAGTTCTGAGCTTAACAGATTCTGACAAGTATTTGTTTTAACAATATATAAAACGATGAAAAACTTTAAGATATACCTTCAGCACGACGCGATGCAGTGCGGCATAGCATGCCTGCGCATGATATGCAGCCATTATGGGCAGAATACGGCTTCGACAGATCCCCGGAAAGACAAAGTTGGCATATGGATGCCAAAAGCCCAAAATGCATCATGATCTTTCATCATTTAACATAAAATACAACCGACATATATAATATTATGTATAGATGGTGTAAACATAAAATAAAAAAGCGTGAACAGAGATTGAAATTAAAACCAAAATATTATGAAAAAAATACTATTAATAATGTTTGCCATTATGGCATTTACAGCACACACATTGGCGCAATCTGTCGACACTTCGTCAATAAGCTCTTGTGGCAATACATTATATATCCAGTGGCACAGAAGCTATTGCTCCATTTATAAAAACATATTGAAGAGATGTTACCTTTAATTTATGGGAACAAAAAAGAGAAATAGTAAATTATAATTAAATACCAACGTTAAATTTAAGTCGAATCTAAAAGAACAAACATATGAAGACTTTTTTATTAATATTAGCACTGTATATTCATACCACCACTGATATTTATGCGCAACAAGACAGCATAAGTAAAGATTTCAGACTGAGTTCTATTGAAGTGAAAGCTTACAGACCTATAGTAAAAACAGAAGGAAGCAGACAGACTGTAACCGTTAAAGGAACTTTTCTAAGCAAGATGGGAAACCTTGGAAATATGCTGAGTGTCACACCCGGGATAATAGCAAAAGGGAACAACAACTTTGACGTGGCTGGAAAAGGAAAGCCAATATACTATGTTGACGGAAAAGAAGTAACCAATCAAAACATATTCACAACACTGAAAACATCAGACATTGCAAAGATAGAAATTGAAAGAGAACCTTCAGCCAAATATCCGGCAGGAACCAACGCTGTGATAAACATAATAACAATAAAACCACTAAAAGACTTCATTGCACTTGACGTCTATAATACGACCACTGTAAGACGGAAATTCTCAGAAAATCCATCATTTGAGCTTCGCATGAAATATGGTATATGGAATTCATCTATAGGATATGATTACGGAGCTTGGATGTCTCTCAACAAAGAAACATATTATACAGAGATTTTTCATCCCGACCGTACATTCCGAAGCGATGAAGCCAACGAATTATTCATGGGTTCTCACAATCACGACATAACGTGGAATAATAATTTCGACATCAACAAAAACAACACAATAAGTCTGGCTTATTACTTCCAGCATGAAAAAGAAAACGACATAAGTAATGCTGATATGAAATATTCTGATACAGAAAAATACAACGACAAGAATATCAGAAGACAAACAATAGACAATCGTAACCTACATAATGTAACTCTATATTACAAAAGCAAAATAGGAAAATCACTCCTGTCACTGGGCGGAGACTATTCTATAATAAGCAACAATTCGCGAACAGATATTGCAGAAAAAAACAAAAATAATGATAACGGGAACAATAACTTTACGAAAACTACGAACAAATATAAAATAATGACACTTAATGCCACTTATTCATTTAATCTGCCTTTCAATATCAGTTCGGAAGCAGGGGCACGTTATTATAATGTAAATGACAGATACGGCTATCTGTCTGACAGCAAATGGCAGCCTGAGACATTGGGCTCAAACGGACAGAAGACGGAAGACAATGTTACAGCCGCATATTTAAGCCTCGGGAAAAAATGGAAAAAAGTTCACTTATCATTGGGTGGGCGCTACGAATATTCTGATACAAAGGTTTGGATAAACACTCTGTCGGAAACAATCAGCAACTCCCGACATACTTCTTTCTTCCTGCCATCGGGTACATTAACCGTCTTCCCGTGGAAAAACTTGACTTTCCAGCTTAATTACAGACGAAGCGTAAATAGGCAGAAATACACCGGCCTTAACCCTTATCCTATTTATCAGGACTCTTTGTCGTATTCAGCAGGTAACAGAGATCTGCAACCCAGCGTGAACGACAATATCTCAATTTACGCAGGATGGAAAGGATTATACGTGACTGCCGGATATACTCACACACGCAACCTTATAAAAAGCGTTGTATACAATCAGGATCCGTCCACAGATATAGTATGCGAGACACCGATAAACGTTAAACGTTCTGAATCATTTTACACAATGCTTGGATACAACAGAAGAATGTTTTCAGGTAAACTATACTTCAGTGGAAACCTTTACATAAACTTTCCGAAATATAAATACATATTCCTCAATAAAACAATAAAAATACACCATCCGTTTTATTCAGGAAACATGAATTTGTATTATTTTCTGAACAAAAAATTACGGCATACACAACATTCACATTCCAAAGTTATCTTGAAGACACAAATATATCCCAGCGTCCCGCAAACAACTGGAGCGCAGGTGTACAGATGAACATGATAAAAGACAAATTAACACTCACACTCAGTGTATCAGATATCTTGCACCGTGCAAATTATAACAATATTGATATCAGATACATCAACACCCAACACGGAACCTACGGCACTAATGACATGAGAGGTATCACATTGTCAGCATCGCTCAGTTTGTTTAATCAAGACATAACAGTAAGTTCATCAAGAAATAACAACGATGTGATAGACAGAACAAGGCAATAATTAATAAAAATCAGAATATTAAATGCTATATAAATTCATAAATTATGAAAAGATTCTTGGTAGTACTTCTATTTTTTAACGCCATTATCTATACAGATTCACTGATATCCCTCTTAGAAAGAATTATATGAAATGTCAATCTTAAGCAAGAAAGAACCATAAGAAAATTGACTTGGACAAGGACATCATGAAAGATATTCAGGATGACCTCAACTTGATGGACCGTAAATATTAGTTTGATTTTCGGGTATTATAAAATAAATGAGAAACTTTAAACTCTACCTTCAGCACGACGCGATGCAGTGCGGTTTAGCATGCCTGCGCATGATATGCAGCCATTATGGGCAGAATACGGCTTCGACAGATCCCCGGAAAGACAAAGTTGGCATATGGATGCCAAAAGCCCAAAATGCATCATGATCTTTCATCATTTAACATAAAATACAACCGACATATATAATTATGTATAGACGGTGTAAACATAAAATAAAAAAGCGTGAACGGAGAAATGTTCACGCTTTTTATATAGAAGTATGTATTTTCTGATTTTACTTAGCGTATGCCACGCTTCTTGTTTCACGGATAACTGTGATCTTAACCTGTCCCGGATATGTCATCTCGTTCTGAATCTTAGTTGCTATCTCGCCAGACAGATTCTCTGTTTCCTTATCGTCCATCTTATCTGCACCGACGATTACGCGCAACTCGCGGCCAGCCTGAATGGCGTATGTCTTTGTAACGCCCGGATAACTCATAGCAATAGCCTCAAGATCATTAAGACGCTTGATGTAAGCCTCAACAATTTCGCGGCGTGCGCCAGGACGGGCTCCACTGATAGCATCGCAGACCTGAACGATAGGAGCGAGCAGTGTGTTCATCTCTATTTCATCGTGGTGAGCGCCAATGGCATTAACGATATCCGGCTTCTCCTTATACTTTTCAGCAATCTTTGCACCATAAAGAGCATGCGGCAGTTCGCTCTCCTCGTCAGGCACCTTACCTATATCGTGCAACAATCCGGCACGTTTAGCCTTCTTAGGATTAAGACCAAGTTCAGAAGCCATTACAGCACAGAGGTTGGCTGTCTCACGGGCATGCTGCAAGAGGTTCTGACCATAGCTTGAACGATACTTCATCTTACCGATGATACGTATAAGTTCAGGATGCAGACCATGTATACCAAGGTCGATGGCAGTACGCTTACCTGTCTCGATAATCTCGTTATCGAGCTGCTTCTTAACCTTAGCAACAACTTCCTCGATACGTGCCGGGTGGATACGTCCGTCAGTAACAAGCTGATGAAGAGCCAGACGGCAAACCTCACGGCGGACAGGATCGAAAGCAGAAATGACAATAGCCTCAGGAGTGTCGTCGACAACAATCTCGACACCTGTTGCTGCTTCAAGAGCTCTGATGTTACGTCCTTCACGGCCGATGATACGTCCTTTCACTTCATCGTTGTCGATATGGAACACGCTGACAGAGTTTTCTATCGCGGTTTCAGTGGCAACGCGCTGTATTGTCTGTATAACGATTTTCTTAGCCTGAGCATTGGCGTTAAGCTTAGCCTCGTCCATAATCTCGTTGATGTAGCTTGCTGCATCTGTACGGGCTTCGTCTTTCAGACTCTCAACAAGACGGTTCTTTGCCTCTTCTGCGCTGAGACCGGAAAGTTCCTCAAGCTTTGCACGCTCCTGAAGCTGCATCTTGTCGAGTTCCTCCTGCTTAATCTGCAAAAGTTTCTTTTCATTATCAACACGCTGCTGCTGCTGATCTACGTCCTGCTTTCTGCGGCCCAGTTCTTCCTGGCGCTGATTCAAAGAGAGTTCTCTCTGCTTCAGGCGGTTCTCGCTCTGCTGAATTTTCTGGTTACGGCTCTGCACCTCCTTTTCGAGTTCAGACTTTTTATTAAGAAAAATCTCCTTAACCTCGAGCTTCTTCTTTTCCTTCAACACTTCAGCTTCTTTTTGAGCTGCAGAAATCATTTCATTATATTTCCCGGTAAGAACATACCTGAATATAAAATATCCGCATAGTCCACCCAAAACAAGTGCTACGACGGCAATAATAATATTTAATATCATTTGTTTATTTTAATAATGTTAATATTCTCACTTTTATTTTTTATCCGTAGCTGCACGCATGCCTGTTTCAGACACGCCAAGAGCATCTTCAATCTCATTGGTTATCTTTGTGAGAATATCGTCATAGGGTGCTGTGTCGTTGTTAGTTTTTTCAAACTCCAGATTCAGTGCGATATTAATCATCGCCATATACAAGATTTCTTTCTCGCTTTTAGTTGACCTAAAGCGTTCTGAATATGTATTTACCGTTTCTGTTATAAGCTTGGCCGCATTACGATAAGAAGGCTCTTCTTCCGGTATTATATTATAAACCGGTATCTCTGTATCATAAACGTGCAGTCTTATATTTAATTTATCTTTTCCTTCAGCCATCACTACGTCACTATTCCTCACTAAGCAGCGTGATACATTTATTAACCTCGCGTATAAGGCCTGACAGTCTGCGCTTTGCCGACTCAATGTCGCCGTCAGATATCTCCATCATTTTGGCCATCTTGAGGCTATCGTAGTCTTTCTGTGCCTGTTCCAAAGTTGATTTCAGACGCTTCATTTCCTCCTCCTGTGCATCAAGCATCGCATAAAGCTCCTCGTTTTCTTTCTTCAATTGGTTGTACTGAAGAATCAACTGCCTTACACGTGTGGTAAACAGCGTCATTATTTTATCATTGTCAGCCATCACAAAAAGTTTTGCCTACAAATTTAGCACAAATTTATCAACTTGCAAAATTTATTCATCCGATTTTACATAAATCAACAAATTATGCCATAACGAGACTGCGGAGGCAAACTCATTACGGCATATAAGCAGACTTACTATTTCGAATTATTTTTCAAGTTGTCATCATCAGCGGGACGCGGTTCCTTCTTAGCCAGCATTACGACCTGGAACACAAAATCGGTTATCCATTTTTCGCTGAAGCCCAACCGCTTATCGTAATTACGGATAGCCACCACCGTCTTCATAACGCCCATATCCTTAAAGTCGTTCTTATGGAAAATGTCAGCTACGGTCTTTTCGGTCATTCCGTATATAGCCTTTTTCATGAACGAAGGCATACGAAGCTTAAACTTCATCAGATTACCCATAAGCATCATGAGATCTTGAGTAAAATTCTGGAACTGGATAAGGTATGTCTGCACGTCCTGTATCTTACGGCAATTCTTACGGATGCTTTGGTCAACTTCCTTGAAGAAGTCATCTTCTGTATTATACAAGTCCTTAAGCATCTTTTTACAATGCTTTTTCTCCCCCACTCCAAGTTTGTTGTTCAATGTCGGAACGTGAAGAGTGGTTTTGAACATTCTCAGGTCAGGAAGCATCGCCAGATTAGTTATGCCGGCATTTTCAGCGATTGCAGCCTGAAGATAGACACGCACAAGTGTCATATAATCTTCCATGCCTCCAGTCTTATGTTCTTCTTTATTGCTTTTTCCAAATAATTTACTTAAAAGTCCCATGTCTTTAATCAATATAATTTAAACTAACGAGCCATGAACAATATCACGGCAATTAAAATATAAATGCAAAATTACATCAAATACATCAAAAATCAAAATAAAATTTGATTATTATCAACTTTTATTATACCTTTGCAAAGCATATGCGATTATTGCAATTGATGTATAATTTTTTAAACAACATCACAAAGACCTGACAAAACAGGCATTCAACAGGTTAAGTATTATTTAATTTAACAGCAAAACAAGATGAAAGGTATTGTATTGGCCGGTGGTTCTGGCACACGTTTATATCCAATCACTAAAGGTATCAGCAAGCAATTGATACCAATTTTTGACAAGCCGATGATATATTATCCCATTTCAGTACTTATGCTTTCTGGCATAAAAGACATTCTGATAATATCAACACCACACGACCTGCCTGGATTCAAAAGACTGCTAGGAGACGGCTCCGACTATGGCGTACATTTCGAATACGCCGAACAGCCTTCGCCTGATGGACTTGCACAGGCATTTATCATCGGCGAGGAATTTATCGGCGACGACAGCGTATGCCTTGTATTAGGCGACAACATTTTTCACGGAGCAGGATTTTCTGCGATGTTGCACGCAAGTGTCGAAGAGGCAGAGAAGAACGGAAACGCAACTGTATTCGGATACTATGTCAACGATCCGGAACGTTACGGAGTGGCTGAATTTGACAAGAACGGCAACTGTCTCAGCATAGAGGAAAAGCCTGAAAATCCGAAGAGCAACTATGCCGTTGTCGGCTTATATTTCTACCCAAACAGCGTTGTTGAGATTGCAAAGAACATAAAGCCAAGCAAACGAGGCGAACTGGAAATAACATCTGTTAATCAAGAATACCTCAGACGACAGACTCTGAAAGTTCAAACACTTCAAAGAGGATTCGCATGGCTCGACACAGGCACACACGACAGTCTGAGCGAGGCGTCAACTTTCATTGAGGTTATAGAGAAACGTCAAGGTCTGAAAATTGCATGCCTTGAAGAGATTGCATTCAAACAAGGTTGGATTGACTCTGAGAAACTTAAAGAAGTTGCTCAGCCCATGTTGAAAAATGAATACGGAAAATACCTTATAAGTTTAATAGGATAACAAACAAATAAACTAGGATAAAAATAAATGAACGAATTAAAAAACAACCAAGAAGTTCAGGAATTTGCAGAAGAGCAATCTTCCTTCAACTTCCAAACCATTTACAAGGCGTTTATACTTAATTGGAAATGGTTTATTTTATCTATACTGATATGTGTTGGCATTGGTTTTCTTTACCTGCGCTACACTACACCGGTATACAACACAATAGCTAAGTTGCTGATTAAGGACGACGACAACAGCCGACGCTCTGGACGAGGAGGCCTTCAGGCACTGGAGAGTATGTCTAACCTTGGTATTATAAGCAACAACTATGGTATAGAGAATGAGCAGGAAATCCTGACATCAACCACTGTTGCCGAACAAGCTGTACGCGACTTAAAATTATACGTCAATTATTATCTAAAGGGGCATGTAAAAGACCAGCTTATATACAAAGAGCAGCCAATAAATGTTGACATGGATTTTGCCCACATGGATAAGCTGAATGCTCCGGTCAAACTAAAAATTACAAGAAAAGACAATGGCTACATTGTCAAAGGTACATATTATATCCCAGAAAACGAGGTTGCTTTTGACGGTCCTTACGAAATAGAAAAGACAATAGATGGCATACCTGCCGTAATACGTACAAAAGTCGGAATTATCACATTGACTGCAAACGGCCGTTATAAACTTGAAGACGGAGAATCAGAAATTGCTATATTAAATTCACCCCGTATTGCTGCATATAAATATGTCAAGAGCTTATCCGTTGAACAGACATCAAAGACGTCTTCTGTATTGAGCCTACAACTTCAGGATCAGGACATAAGCCGCAGTATGGATTATCTGCGCCAGCTTGTGGTTTGCTATAACAGACAAGCCAACGAAGACAAGAACGAAATAGCCGTACGTACAGAAGAGTTCATCAATGAACGTCTGGCAAAAATCAATGCCGAACTTAGTTCGACAGATGGCGAACTCGAAGATTACAAGAAGCGCAACAGGCTGATGGAGCTAAAACTGGATGCCACCACGACATCGACAAACACTTCTGTATACGAGCAGAAGCTCAATGAGGCAAACACTCAGATATCTCTGATAACCAGCCTTATCAACTTTGCCAACCGTCCCGGTAACAGGCATCAGGTTTTGCCGTCAAATGTAGGACTTCAAGACGAAGCGTCAACATCGCTTATCAATGAATACAACAAGATAGCCCTCGAACGCAACAGACTGCTTCGCACGGCTTCAGAAAACAGCCCGGTGGTAATAGAGCTGACATCACAACTCGATGACATGCAGGCAAGCATACATCAGGCACTGCAGCAGGCAAAGAAGAGCCTCACAATACAACGTGACGCCATACAGATGCAGCTGGGCCAATACAGCGGTGAAGTAACCAAAGCCCCTGAACAGGAGCGTATACTGACTCAGATCGGAAGACAGCAGGAAGTAAAATCAGGACTCTACCTTATGCTATTGCAGAAACGCGAAGAGAACTCTATCTCATTAGCAGCAACAGCAGACAAAAGAAAACTTATCGAAATGCCGCAGTACGCCGGCAAGGTTAGCCCGAAGGGCAGCATAATAATGCTTATAGCCCTCATAATGGGTATAGCCATTCCGTCTCTGATTTTATACGTAATTAATTTCTTCAGATACAGAATTGAAGGCCATGAAGATGTTGCAAGCCTTACCAAGCTGCCAATCATTGCAGACATTGTAGTTGCAAGCGAGACAGCGAAGACAAGGGCAGACATTGTAGTTGCAAGCGAGACAGCGAAGACAAGGGCAGACATTGTAGTACATGAGAACCAAAACAACCAAATGGAGGAGATATTCCGCTCAATGCGTACAAATGTCCAGTTTATGCTGAATGAGAATCAAAACGTAATAATGTTTACTTCTTCAACATCCGGTGAAGGAAAGACATTTACAGCAGCCAACCTGGCCGTAAGCTTTGCACTTCTCGGCAAGAAAGTAATCCTCATTGGTCTTGATATCCGTAAGCCAAGATTGGCAGAATTGTTTAAAATAAGCAATCACCATAATGGTATCACACCATTGCTTACAATGACAAACCCTGAGTGGGCTGATGTAGAAAAACAAATTGTACCTTCAGAGATCAACAATAATCTCGATATTTTAATGGCAGGTCCAGTTCCTCCTAACCCTGCAGAGTTAGTTTCACGCCCTGTCCTTGAAAAGGTGCTCAACTTGCTCAGAGAGAACTATGACTATGTATTGGTAGACACAGCTCCTGTTGGACTAGTTACAGATACACTCCAAATTGGTAAACACGCTGATATGTGTATATATATGTGCCGCGCAGACTATACTCCGAAAGCCTGCTTCGGCATGATTAACGAACTGGCTGCTGAGAACAAACTGCCCAATCTGTGCATAGCAATCAATGGTATCGACCTTTCCGACAAGAAATATGGCTATTATTACGGATATGGCAAATATGGTAAATATGGTAAATATGGACATTACGGCAGGGGCAAGTCGTATGGCTCATATGGTAACTATGGTGACTATTCTAAAAGTCATTACGGCAACAAAAACGACAACTCCGTAAAAAGATAACAACTGACCCAAAAGTATACGGCGACTTTCCAATCAGAAAGTTTCCGTATACTTTTAAACACTTATAACATTTAATACCTACAAATCTATCCATATTAAGCATTATTTTTTTAATAGAATTATGACAATCGCAGTAGACTTTGACGGCACAATTGTAGAACACAGATACCCAGAAATAGGCCATGAGATTCCGTTTGCTACAGATACTCTTAAAATGTTGATTGCTGATCATCACAAACTCATATTATGGTCTGTACGCGAAGGCGAACTGCTTGACGAGGCCGTACAATGGTGCAAGGACCGCGGAGTGGTATTTTATGCCGTTAATAAAGATTATCCAGAAGAACAAGGCACGTCAAACAACAACCACTACTCACGCAAGCTCAAGGTAGATATGTTTATTGACGACCGCAATATCGGAGGTCTGCCTGATTGGGGCACAATATACAGAATGATAAAAGAAAACAAGACATATAAAGACATCATGATGGAACGCCAGGGCCATGTTTCATATGATGAAAGGCCTAAGAAAAAACATTGGTGGCAATTCTAATCAAAAGATATAAATAAAAGCATTGCGCAAAAAGCGTGATGCTTTTTTTAGCTCCCTATCCCGAAATTATTTAATTCGATGTAATAATACATCGGATTATCCGTAAAAAACCATTTGTTTTCAATGAAAAACTGGGCCACTTTTGATGCAAAAGTGGCCCAGTTACGACTCAAAAACAATAGGTTAATGATTTAAAACCAATACATATTGTTTTGGTTATACATTTCACAAAATCTCACTATAGCGCCAACGATTTACAATCACAAACAGGCTCTCTACTTTCGATTTTTTGCATTCAAAATTAGCGATGCTTATAAAAGGACCTTAATTGCAGCTAAACAAAACGGGCTGTCCAAAATACAATGCAGACTATATTTTACCTATGTCGCAATATTCTTTTAATCAGCTTTTATCAGATATCCTTATAATTAAGTTGTAAGCCATATTCAGTCAAGCAAGCAAACATCAACCTATTTTCCTGAATACAAAACGGACAATCAAAAAGTTTGTCGGTATTGCAATACAATAAACAGGTACAGGCGCAAGCTCCTTGCTCACACCAAGCCAAAGGAATAGATTAAGCAGTCCGATCTGCAGGAAATAGTTGAAAAGATGAGCTCCGCCAAAGCCAAAACCATTTTTAACCGACTTCTTCTTACGGAACGTAAACTTTGCCGACAACAGATAGTTTACCACAAAACTCAGAAAATATCCTATGGTATAAGCTACATTTACGTCGATTACACTTTGCAAAAGCCAATATATGCCATAATGCAGGGCCGTGGCAATAACGCCTACGATGCCAAAACGTATTATCTCAAAAAAAGTTTCACGACTTAACAGCATAATTTATAATATTCTATTCTGCAAAGGTAATGCAAAGCTGAAACAAAACCAAATATTTGAAAAACGATTAACAGCACGTGCTACATGCGGCGCAATATACGTGGAAACTGATATGCAAAAATCAGCGTACATAGTATTGCTGCAGTTGCATCAGATATACCCTCGGCTGCATAAACGCCCATCACGCCCATATACTTAGGCAACAGCAAAGCCAAAGGTATGAGCAATATAACTTTGCGGAGCAAGGCGATAAAGACAGAAACCTTAGCCTGTCCCAGTGCTACAAACATATTCTGGCACGTGCGCTGCAGTCCAAAAATGGTCATACCGCACAAGAATACGGGCATGGCCCGGCATACCGTACTGATAAGAGCTTCGTCGGTTGTAAAGGCTGCTGCAACCAAAGACGGAAACAGAACCATGAACAGCACAAGTACAAAATTAAACGTAAACATTATTGCCAGCACAATCTTGAAGCATTCCTTTACGCGGTTTCTGTCTCCGTGGCCATAGTTGTAGCTGACAATAGGCACAAAGCCCTGCGCAAAGCCTGCAAGGGGAACGCTCACTACAAGCATGGCGCTCTGCATTATGGCCAAAGCACTGACATTAATGTCGCCGAACTTTTCAAGACTGCTGTTAAGGACAAAGCCAACGAGGCTCTCCGTACTTGCCATAATGAACGGCGACACACCCAAAGCCAGAATGTGAGAAATCACGTTTCTGTCAGGGCGCATATACCTGAACTCCAATCTGAGTGAAGCACGCTTTGACGTTAGAAAACTTACTATCCACAACGCGCTGCATGCCTGCGATATAACAGTAGCCAAGGCCGCGCCCCTGACGCCCATGCCCATCACAAAAATAAAAATAGGGTCGAGTATTATGTTAAGAACGGCGCCTATCAGCACCGAATACATCGCTATCGCCGGACGTCCCTGAGTGTTTATAAACGTGTTAAGTCCTACCGACGTTTCAACAAACAGTGTACCTAAAAGATAAATTGAAAGATAATCTTTTGCGTAACCTACAGTATTCTCAGACGCGCCGGTAAACATCAGCAACGGCTCCATGAAGAGATATGTAAGAGTTGTGGTCAGAAGCGTAAAAATAAGCAACAGGACAAAACCGTTACCCAAGGTCAGCCCTGCCCTCTTTCTGTCGCCCTGACCGAGGGCTATGGCTGCCAACGGAGCACCGCCGCCACTGACTATTGCCGAAAACGCAGAAATAAGTATTATTATGGCCCCCGTAACACCGATACCAGCCAGCGCGTCCGTGCCGATGCCCGGAATGTGACCGATATATATCCTGTCGACCAGATTATACAACAGATTCACAATCTGAGCTGCCACCGACGGCATAGCCATGCGCAGCACAAGAGGCAACATTCTGTCTGTACCCAAACGCTCTTCGTATGCCGTATTATTTATATTTGCCTTACCCATAAATTACCTTAAAAACTCTAACCAGTAACATTATTCATGCCGAAACCAATATGCAGACATCAAGCAAGATTGCTGCATCGATAATTTCAAGGTGCAAAATTACACAATATTCATAAAACGGCGTATCTAAAACAAATGTTATTTCCCGCCAAGACAAAATGATATACAATATGCTAAATCTTAGCAACAGTCAAAAGACATTTGACTACAATATAATTAGGTAAAAAAATTACATCGTCCTGACATAACGGCACATACAAGCCGCCCTTATTATAAAAGGAAAAATCAGTCATAAACAGAAAATACTCTAAAAGGCGAAATGATTTTTATTAGCGCGAGCCGCTGCTTTCATAATAAATGTTAACGTCAGTTTATAATCTGGCAGGCAAAACGTTATAACACTAAACAAGGAAAATATATGGAGCAGACAGAGTTCGAACAAATAGCAAAATCAACAAGAGCAAAAGCTGTGGCTACAGCCCTTGCCCTCTCTATGAGCATGGATGAAGCCGAAGACATTGCTCAAGACGTGATGCTAAAGCTCTGGACATTGCGCAACGACATAAGCAGCAAGACTGACGCCGAGAAACTGGCTGTATGCATTGCACGCAACAAGGCAATAGACGTACACCGCAAAAGGCCTCAGCAGCCACTGGACAGCCACAGCAACATAGCCGACAGCAAGGCTCCGGCCCCGGACGTCTGTGTTGAAATAAAAGAAGACCACAACTGGCTGATGAAACGAGTGGCCGAACTGCCTCCGAAGGAATATCAGATACTAAAGCTGAGGCAGGTTGAACATAAAAGCAACGAGGAAATAGCCAAGCTGCTCGGCATGGAAAAAACCTCGGTGGCAACTCTACTATCAAGGGCTAGAATGAAAATACTGAAAGAATTTCAAAAAAGGGCTGGAATATAACACTATGAATAAAGAAATAGAACAACTCATAAAGCGATTCATGGACGGACAGACTACGGTTGACGAAGAAAACCGCATAGCTGAATATCTCCGCACACATGAAGTGGAAGACGAATGGAAGCCATACAAAGATATGTTCGGATGGTTTGACGACGGAATGCCATTGCAATCCAACGGACAAAAGCATACGGCAAAAAACAGGAGTAAAGCCATAACAGTGGCTATGCTCATGGCAGCAGCCGCAGCAATAGTAGCATTGGTTATGATAGTGCGTCCTGGTACTCCGGACATTATGCCAGAACAACAAACAGTAAACGCAGCCGGCAAATTGGCGACAGAAGAACATATCATATCATCCAAAGATACTCTGGCCATCGACTCTATGAAGAAAGAGGCCGTAAAGCCAAATAAGAAAAAGAGCAGAATAAAGAGAAGGGTCTACAAAGTGATGCCGCCAAAGACATATCTCGCAAAGGCTGAGCGCGACTCGATAAATGTTGTAGCCGACCAAATGGCAGAAGAAAAGCTGCGCCAGATATGTTTCGAACAAGAACAAAAAATAAGAGAGATATACGACCTGTATAACAGACAGGATATAAAGATAGAACTTATTATGGCCACCCTCGAAGAAGGTATTGACTATGAAACAGAAGAAAACGAATATTATTAAAAAACATACCATTATGAAGACATATAGATATTTTGCCACAACAGCAGCGTGCATAATAATGTCGCTTGGTGCCCATGCCCAAAAGAATATAGACAATGCCATTGATGACTTCGTGAACAATAAAAATTATGAGGAATACATAAAAAAAGAAGTTACAATGGAGCAAAACGGCGTAAAAGACAAATCTTACTGCTATTCATATACTTTTGAGCTTCCGTCAAATAAGTCAAAAGCCTTAAACAGCATACACTCTGCATTCAACAAAGACGCATCAAATGCCTATAATTTGGCAAAAAGATCAAGCGGTATAAGCGATGCTACACTGATGAGAGTAAGCTATGGCCGCAATCTTGACAAAGAGATTTTGTTCGGAAAACATATTGACCATAACTATGATGTTATGTTGTTTCATGACAGCAACGACAGTCTTTACAGATACGTTTATGCCATAGTATGGAAGGAGAAAGTAAAAGAAGACAAAGTATGGGGAATAATATATAAGATATACGGAAAAGACCCACAGAAAGTGAATCGCCCCGCCACAAGAACAATTATTACCATGAAAGACAACGGCGATATAGTTACTATTAATGACAACGGGCATATTATAACACATAAATCAGGACAATCGTCATCGTACAACAATAATAAAGATTTTTCAAATATAACAATCCACACAAGCGATGACGCAATAAAAACTGACATGGACTTTCTGAAAAGATTCGGAAATCTAAGGGTTGCATATTATGCCGTTCTGGATGAAGGCGGTACAAACAAGCTCACTATCTGCACTGGAATTGTAAACAAAATATTGGAACTATGCAAGTCATACGGCAGCCTGCTCAACGAAAGCGAGAAGGTGACATGTATGGACAGCATAAAGGAAATGCAAAAGCGCAGCAAAGACAATTATCTCAAAGCGCTGCTCAACGAAGCAATTAACGAACTGAAATAATCATAATACTCGCTCTAAAATAAAGAATCTTTAAGATTAAAACAAGTCAAAACAAAGCATTCCGTCCTTGTCTTGCCAATGGCTGAAGACAAGGGCGGAACTTTTTATATAATGGCTTCAGCTACTTTTATCCTCTGCCATAATCAATTAACACGAATAGCCAAAACAGCTTGAGTATTTAATCCATAGGCAAAATATCTTATCGCATTATCCATATGGCAGAATATTATAGTAACCGGTCAAACATTTGTAACAGTCAATACATAAAACTCAAAAATAAAATATAAAATGACAGGGCAAAATGTATATTTATGACTAAAATTACTATCTTTGCAGATATATACCTGCCGCATATAACCGTTTGACATCTGATGCGGTGAACTTTTATATAAAAACAAACAAGGAATAACAATGTGTGGAATAGTTGGATATATAGGTTTCAGAGATGCTTATCCCATTCTTATACAAGGACTTAAGCGCCTTGAATACCGAGGATACGACTCTGCCGGAGTTGCACTTATAAACAACGAAGGAGTTATGAACGTTTATAAGGAAAAAGGCAAGGTAAGTAATCTTGAAGCCCTGACATCACAAAGAGATATTTCAGGACAAATTGGCATTGCTCACACAAGATGGGCTACTCATGGCGAACCATCAGCCATAAACGCACATCCACACGTGTCTCAGAGCGGACGTCTTGCCCTTGTCCATAACGGAATTATTGAGAATTATAGCAATCTGAAAATCCTTCTCGAAAAAGAAGGATACACCTTCAAGAGTTCAACAGACACAGAAGTGCTGGTTCAGCTCATTGAATATATGCAAAAAAAATACGACAAGAGCCTTGAAAACGCCACTATCATGGCGCTGCGAATGGTTGTCGGAGCTTATGCCATTGCCGTTATCGACAAGAACTGTCCCGACAAAATTGTCGTTGCAAGAAAGAGCAGCCCTCTCGTAATAGGCATCGGGGCCGATCATAAAGAGTTCTTTATTGCATCTGATGCCCTGCCGATTGTTGAATATACCAAACAGATGGTTTATCTCAACGACAACGAAGTGGCACTGCTGAAAATCGGAAAGAAAATAGAGATAAACAATCTTAACTACGAAGACATAACGCCTGAGGTTAAAGAAGTGAACATTAGTCTCGAGTCGCTTGAGAAAGGCGGATTTGAACATTTCATGCTGAAAGAGATCTATGATCAGCCGAGATGTATGGCCGACTGCATGAGAGGACGCCTACTGCTCAACGAAAAGCGAATTGTACTAAGTACCATAAACATGCACCGCGAACGCCTGATGAAAGCCGAAAGATTCATTATCGTAGCATGCGGTACTTCATGGCACGCAGGCCTTATCGGCAAACAGCTCATTGAGCAATGGGCCAATATTCCGGTTGAAGTAGAATACGCTTCTGAATTCCGCTACCGCAACCCCGTAATATCACCGGACGATGTTGTGATTGCCATATCACAGAGCGGTGAGACAGCCGACACGCTTGCAGCATTCCAGCTCGCCAAAGAGAACAAAGCCATGTGTTTCGGCATAGTCAATGTTGTCGGATCCAGCATAGCCAGGGCATCTGACACAGGCATATACATACACGTAGGTCCGGAGATTGGCGTAGCCTCAACTAAGGCATTCACAGGCCAGGTTACGGTTCTGACACTTTTTGCCTTAGCTCTCGGACATGAACGTGGAACAATCTCAAAAGAAGAGTATGAAAGCACTATTGAAGAGCTTGGCAACATACCAGAAAAGATAAAAAGCGTTTTAGCAAAAGACGAAGAGATCAAAGACATTGCACGCTCACTGACTTATGCAGAAAATGCCTTATACATGGGGCGCGGATTCAATTATCCGGTAGCACTCGAAGGCGCTCTGAAACTAAAGGAAATAAGCTACATACATGCAGAAGGCTACCCTGCAGCCGAAATGAAGCATGGTCCGATAGCTCTTATTGACGAAAACATGCCCGTGGTATTTGTGGCGACCCACCATCAACTGTACAAAAAAATCATCAGCAACATAGAGGAAGTAAAAGCAAGAAACGGCCGCATCATTGCCGTCGTAACGGAAGGCGACGAGGCCGTAAAAGAAATTGCAGAAGCTACGATAGAAGTTCCTTCTACGTTAGCCTCGCTGGCCCCACTTCTTTCTGCCATTCCTCTTCAGCTCATAGCATATCACGTGGCTGTTGAAAAAGGACTGAACGTAGATCAGCCACGAAATCTCGCAAAGTCTGTTACCGTAGAATAACATGACTTTAAAATTTACAGACATGTCATAACGACAACCTCTATAATATTAAACTTGGAGAAATAATTTAAAATTTAGTAACAACAAGCAAAAGATTAAGGTAAAAGACATGGAAAAGAAAGATTTAAGGATAATATTTATGGGTACTCCGGAGTTTGCCGTTGAAACTCTTCAGGCACTCGTTGAAGGCGGCTACAATGTTGTAGCTATAGTAACACAGCCGGACAAGCCGGTAGGCAGACACCAAGACACGCTCCAGGCTCCTGCCGTAAAACAATATGCGTTGTCAAAAGGCCTGCCAGTTTTGCAGCCTGTAAAAATGAAAGACCCACTGTTTATCGAAGAACTTAAAAAGTATAACGCTGATATTCAGGTTGTAGTAGCCTTCCGCATGTTGCCGGAGGTTGTATGGAACATGCCTAAATACGGAACATTCAACGTGCATGCAGCCCTGCTGCCGCAATACCGCGGTGCAGCTCCTATAAACTGGGCTGTCATAAACGGTGAAAAACAAACCGGAGTAACGACATTCTTCCTAGACCATGACATTGATACAGGAAGAATAATCATGCAAGAACCATTCGAGATAAAAGAAGATTATAATGCCGAGGATGTGTATAATGGGCTTATGCATCTTGGGGCAGGAATTGCAATCAAGACTATAGACAAAATAATTGAAGGCAACGGACATGTAGACTCCATGCCGCAGGAGGAAATGATAAAGACCGGAGAAGAGATGCATAATGCACCCAAGATATTTAAAGAAACCTGCTTTATCAATTGGGAACAGACAGCCAATAGTCTTTACGACTTCATACGCGGTATGGCGCCATATCCTGGAGCGTGGACAAACATGACCGATAAAAACGGCAAGAAAAACGTATTGAAGATATTCAAGTCAACAAAGACAATGATTCCATGCAACGGCAAGAAAGAAGGAACAATAATGGTGTTCAACGGAAAATTCTTAGTTGCCACAAAGAATGCATGGCTCCAGCTCGATGAGATACAGCTTAGCGGCAAGAAGCGCATGAATGCCAACATGTTCCTCAACGGTTTCAGAAACATTGAAGAATACACATTGGGATAATTCTTTTGCAGTAATTCTTATTATTCACAAACTCACGTGATATTAAACAAAAATCCATACATACTATTAGTATATGTATGGATTTTTGTCTATTGTAGGCATTATATTTCGCACAAGGCACATGTGCATAAAACAAAGGGTATACCGACAGTCAGCCTTGATTATGTTTAATCATTTTGCCATAAGGTGAGGCTATGCCTGACAGCATGCATCAGCACGTCATTTTCTTGTTTCACCATTTTTTCAACTTCACTCCATCTTGGATCAGACGTAATCTTGGGATTCTGTCTTGCTGCATTAATCTGCATTCTCATCATATTCCATTTTGAGAACTTATTTCCCATAAACATAATAAGCCACTGAGGAACACTTGCGTCTATAACAATATTTCCGTCACCGTCTTCCATCTGCTTATTCAGCTCTTCGCCAATACGCATCATTTCATCACCAAAATCATCACAAGAAATCTTACCATCGGCAAATTTTACCAAAACAGATACCGCCCGCAGTTCAATACTATCAACCATGCCGTTGCCTTCATCTGCAGGACAAATATCATATAAATGTTCGTAACTCATAACGTTAATTGTACAAAAATTATTATTTCATCATTCTCTTCTTAATAAACATATCTTCTCCTGCCGCCATTATCACCTTCTTTTTTTCACTTCTCGACAGTCCCTTTGTATCAAGATTATAAGGTTTATTGCGCTCTATATATTCTTCCACCTTGCATATTATACGTGCCGGATTGCCACCGACAACCACTCCAGAAGGAACAGAATGGCAGACAACACTGCCTGCAGCAATAAGCACATCACTGCCAATAGTTACTCCGGGCATGATGAGCGAATTGTTGCCGATATACACATTATCGCCTATCTCAACTTTTCCGAAACAATCAAACTTTGGATAAATTGTACGGGCAACCTTACTTCCGCCATGAGTGAAAATCTTAACGTCAGCCGTTATCTGACAGTTGGAACCGATCTTTATCAGATAAGGCTCGGCAGAAGACCAAAAACATGAAGCAAAAGAATTGTTCTCACCAAAAACGACACCAGCCTTCTCTGCAAGTTTTTCAACAGAAGAGCGTTTGTGTCTACGGAAGAAAGGAAAATGCATGATATAGATTTTAAAGGTTAACGGCGTGAAATAACCGGAAACGTCTGTATGCATTCACGGAATTTCACGCCTATATTTGAATATTAAAATTCACTAGTAAAATGGAATCTGATATGCTTAAAGTCCTGCTGTGCCATCTGCAAGACATAACCTGAATCAGCCAGGAACACATCGCGGCCGTCCTTATCTTTAGCCATATACTGATATTTGCGTTTCTTGAATGCATCAAGTTCTGCAGGATCGTCAGAGTCTATCCAGCATGCCTTATACAGATGAACCGGCTCCCAACGGCATTTTGCGTTATACTCATTTTCAAGTCTGTATTGTATAACCTCAAACTGCAGCTGTCCTACCGTGCCGATTATCTTTCGGCCGTTAAACTGATTAACGAACATCTGCGCCACGCCCTCGTCCATAAGCTGGTCTACGCCTTTGTTGAGCTGCTTGCTCTTCATCGGGTCGTCATTCTCTATATACTTGAACATTTCAGGAGAGAAAGACGGCAATCCTCTGAAATGCAATATTTCTCCGTCTGTCAGCGTATCACCTATCTTGAAGATGCCATTGTCGGGCAAGCCTACGATATCGCCAGGATACGCCTCGTCGATAGTACTCTTGCGCTGCGCCATAAACTGCGTCGGCGACGAAAAGCGGAGAGTCTTTCCCTGACGTACATGCAGATAAGGATGATTGCGCTCAAACTTACCGCTGCAGACCTTACAGAAAGCGATGCAAGAACGATGGTTGGGGTCGATGTTTGCTGTAATCTTAAAGATAAAGCCTGTAAACTTAGGCTCATCAGGCGAAACCATACGCTCCTCAGCCTTGACAGGCTTAGGGCTAGGGGCTATCTTAACGAAACAATTCAACAGCTCCTGCACACCGAAGTTGTTCAGAGCACTACCGAAAAACACAGGAGCTACTTCTGCATTGCGGTAGTCATCTACATTGAACTCAGGATATACACCCTCAACCAGCTCAAGATCTTCACGAAGCTTGCTTGCGTCAGCCTCACCGATATGCTGTTCAAGTTCCTCGCTGTTAACATCAACTTCAACTTTCTCTGTCACACGCTGCTTGTCGGGGGTAAACAGGTCGAGTTTCTCCTCATATATATTATATACTCCCTTGAACTTCGCGCCCTGATTTATCGGCCACGACAAGGGTCTTACATGTATCTCGAGTTCCTGTTCAAGCTCATCAAGAAGGTCGAACGGGTCACGTCCCTCACGGTCCATCTTGTTGATGAATATTATAACGGGCGTGTTGCGCATACGACACACATTCATCAGCTTTCTGGTCTGAGCCTCAACACCTTTTGCTCCGTCAACAACAATGATAGCCGAATCAACAGCAGTAAGCGTGCGGTAAGTGTCCTCGGCAAAGTCCTGGTGACCGGGCGTGTCGAGAATGTTCACCTTATAACCTTCATAATCAAACTCCATAACCGAAGTAGAAACAGAAATACCACGCTGCTTCTCTATATCCATCCAGTCTGAAGTTGCCGTCTTGCGTATCTTGTTGTTCTTTACGGCTCCTGCCACCTGTATCTGTCCTCCAAATAGCAGGAACTTCTCCGTAAGCGTAGTCTTACCGGCATCAGGGTGCGAAATTATGGCAAACGTTCTTCTTCTTTCAATCTCGTTATTCATATACTTTTATCTTGTAATTGGAAAATAAGCACGAGACGATTTCCTGGCTGCAACTGCTCACATGCTACATGGCAAGTCGTGCGGCCTGCCGTCTCAACTTAAAATCAGGAATTCTGTCGTCAGACAGATTATTAAAAAAATCGTATCAGTTATTATTCAGCAACTTTTCAATGCAGTCGGCAAGACTTTCTTCCCAATAAGGGATATCCAGTCCGTACTCATTCTTTATCTTCGTCTTGTCGAGCACGCTGTAATGCGGACGTACCGCAGGGGTGGGATACTCGGCAGTGTGAAGTGGCCTTACCTTGCAAGTGCTGATACCGGCTATGCGGTGAATGGCTTTGGTGAAGTCATACCAGCTGCAGACGCCTTCATTAGAGAAATTATACACGCCCGGCTTAATGCCCTGCTCAATGACAGCCATTATTGCAACAGCCAAATCGCGTGCATACGTAGGTGTGCCTATCTGATCGAACACCACGCCAAGCTGCTCTTTCTCGCGTCCCAGACGCAGCATGGTCTTCACAAAGTTATTTCCGAACGTTGAGTAAAGCCACGCTGTTCGTATTATCATCGTGCGCTTACAGAATTTGCTGACGCCAAGTTCGCCTGCCAACTTTGTGCTTCCATATACGCTGTCAGGACACGGTGTGTCTGTTTCGGTGTAAGGAACAAAGCTCTTCCCGTTAAACACATAGTCTGTAGATATCTGTATCAGCCATCCGCCACGCTTCTCTATTTCCATGGCGAGGTATGCCGGAGCCTCCGTATTGAGTGCCGTGCAAAGTTTCTGATCCGACTCAGCCTTGTCAACAGCCGTGTAAGCCGCACAGTTTACAATACCGTCGATGGCATTGCGGTTGATAAAGTCAGCCACAGCCAGCTGATTGGTGATGTCAAGTTCGTTTACGTCTGTATTATAAAAGCGGTGCTGAGGATATTTGTCCTCAAGCAGCTGCATCTCGTTGCCCAACTGTCCGTTGCAACCTGTAATCAATATATTCATAGTATAAAAGTTTCTTTAGTTAAAAGCTAAGCTGACTGTCAGTCAAACTCAAGGGGCTCATTCTTGTCTTTGATATAATAATCCGAGAGCATCCCGATGAATGTCGTTATCTCTTTTATTGCATGCTCCGTGTCCGGACTTATCTTTTTTTTCTGCAGTCTGAGCATCATCACGCCATAAAGGGCATTAAAGCAGGTTTCAATTTCATTCTCCTCGTTGTCTGCTCCCCTCTTGCGCAGCTCAACAATAAACGGCAGAACTTTATAATACTCCGTAGTATAGAACGGGAATTTTGTGCTTTGCAGCAACTGCGCGTTAAGCTCGACAAGCTGCTGCATTACGATTTTGTTTATCTGTAAATGTCCTTTCTGGCGGCATCCTTCCTGATTCATCATCCTCACCAGGTTTCCATACCAGTCGGTCATCTCCTCCTTCTGTTCCTCGTCATAGTTGAATTTGTCGATATAATCATGACGTATGGCGCTGAGACTGCAGCCATATGCCCTGATAATGTCTTCCACCTGCCACATATAGAGCAGATACTCGGCTATGTTCTTTTTTCTTAATTCTTGTGATATAAACATGTTTTAGATAAAATAAAGTTCAACACAAAACTGTTGCGCCGGCAATTAACGGTTACGGCCCATGCACACTAATAGTGGAAAGTGTACAGATTGAACACAGTGCCGATAAGCACCAGCAACGAGAAGATAATGACAACACTGCCGATAATCTTGTTGATTATAACGATGCTGCTGTTGTCGAACTTATTGCGGACTTTGTCAATAAGCCATGTAAGACCAAACCACCACAACAGGGCTCCGCATATAATGCTGAGATAGCCTACACACATGTGTAGCGGATGCTTTGGCATTACGAAGGCAAACTGGGCAAAGGCTGCCATGAACAGGAATATAATCAGCGGATTTGAAAAAGTTACAAGGAATGCCGTTACGCAGTTATGAATAAGACTGCCCTTTTTACTGCCGCTGATATGTATTTTCTTCGTAGGGTCAGACCTGTAGCAGTATATACCAAACGCCATGAGCATTATGCTGCCAAGTATCTGAAAGACAAAACGATTTTGGTTATTGTTGATTATGTCTACAATAAAACTCATGCCAAAACCCGTTATCAGCGCATAGATAAAGTCGCTGATTGTGGCTCCGATACCGGTAACAAGGCCATACCAACGCCCTTTGTTCAGCGTGCGCTGAATGCAAAGAACCCCGACAGGCCCCATAGGCGCAGACGCTACAATGCCTATGAGTATACCCTTGAAAATCCAGTCAAGTATGTCAAGATGAAATTGAAACGGCATAACGGGTGCAAAATTGCTAATTTTTTATGAAAGGAACAAATTTTATATACAAAACTTTGCTACGTATAATAAATTTGATAACTTTGCATTGCTAGAATTATTATTTAAAATAAAATATCATGATTTCACAAGCATTAAAGCCCTACGTCATAGGTCTCGACCTCGGTGGCACGAACTCTGTTTTCGGCATCGTCGACAGCCGTGGTGACATTAAGGCAACAACAGCAATAAAAACACAATCGTACTCGCAAGTGAGCGAATACGTCGACGCTTCAATAGACGCACTGCAGATAATAATCGACCAAGTCGGAGGCATCGACAAAATTAAGGCAATGGGCATAGGCGCCCCCAATGCCAACTTCTACAAAGGCACAATAGAATACGCACCTAACCTCGTATGGGGACATGAATGTGTAGTTCCGCTGGCAGAGATGTTCAGCCAGAAACTAGGCATTCCCGTAGCCATAACAAACGATGCAAATGCCGCAGCCATAGGCGAAATGACATACGGAGTGGCACGCGGAATGAAAAACTTCATCATGCTTACACTCGGCACAGGTGTTGGTTCAGGCATAGTAATCAACGGACAGCTTGTTTACGGATGCGACGGATTTGCAGGAGAACTTGGCCACGTCATAATGAGACGTGAAAACGGAAGATTATGCGGTTGCGGACGTACAGGATGTCTTGAAGCATACTGCTCTGCCACCGGCGTTGCACGCACAGCACGCGAATTTCTGTCTACATCAAACGAGCCTTCATTGCTGCGCGACATGAAACCGGAAGACATAACATCGTTTGACGTTTCTGTTGCAGCAGGAAAAGGTGACGAGCTTGCAAAAAGAGTGTACGACTTTACAGGCGAAATGCTCGGAGAGGCCTGCGCCGACTTTGCAGCCTTCGCTTCACCCGAAGCCTTTGTATTCTTCGGCGGCCTCACTAAAGCCGGCGACCTGATTATGGACCCGATCAAGAAGAGCTACGATGAACACGTGTTCCACACATTCAGAGGCAAGGCACAGTTCCTTATAAGCGGCCTCGACGGTTCTTCTGCAGCCGTGCTCGGCGCAAGTGCCATTGGATGGGATATCCAGGAATAACTCAGAAAGTAACATTAAAACATAATTTGATATTATATCAATGGGCCTGCAGGTTATTTGCCTGTGGGCCTTTTTTATTGCATTCATATAATGGATTTGGCTAAACCATTGAGCCGCCTTGTTGCATATTTAAGTGAAAAAGGATGATACATACAAACAGCATAAAAGCATCCGACTTTATCATATGCCGGATTGGCAATGAAAAACCTATTGTTTAGGTGACGAAAACGGGCCACTTTTGACGCAAAAGTGGCCGAGTTACGACCCGAAAACAATAGGTTAATGATTTGAAACCAATACACAATATTTTACTTACAATTTAAATCACACACATCAAGATTTGACACCTCCTTTAACATAAAACACACGATTTGCTTTCGATTTTCGCGCCTCAAAAACGACATTACTTTTTCTACATAAGAATTTGACAAACTTTCGGAACAAAAAGTTCACGGCTTGCCAATATATCTTCCACTCGTCTGTATTGCATAGCAGCCTTACAGCAGTCTAAAAGACGACAACTATCATCCAAAAGACGACAGGCAAAAAAATAACACCTTAATTAATATAATAAAGACACAATAAAACAGACATTGCAGCTGTCTGAACTTCATTTATTGACCAATCACAATAAATATATAATACAAAAAGTAAAAAAGCACGTAATATTTTATGTGTATCGTATTTTTATGTATATTTGCAGTTTGTAAAAACACCGGCGAACACGCCGGAATGTTTGAAAACAACTTGATGAACAGCAATAAAAACATTTAAATAATTTAAGGCAATGAACAGACAGGACGACATAAAAAAAGCAGTTGAAGTAATGAAAAACGGCGGAGTGATTCTCTACCCCACCGACACTGTATGGGGCATAGGATGCGACGCTACCAATGCCGAGGCCGTGGCGAAGGTATATAAGATAAAACAGCGCGACGACTCAAAGGCTCTCATCTGCCTGGTAGACTCAGACGCAAGGCTTCAACGATATGTACGCAATGCCCCTGAAGTGGCATGGAACGTGATGGAGCTTGCCACAAAGCCAACTACAGTCATCTTTGACGAAGCTGTCAACCTGGCGCCCAACCTCATTGCAGAAGACGGAAGCATAGCAATGCGCATAACCAACGAAGAATTCTCCAAAGAACTGTGCTACAGATTCCAAAAGCCCATTGTGTCTACAAGCGCCAACATCAGCGGCCAGCCGGCAGCGCAAAACTACTGCGACATTTCTGAAGAGCTGCTTAACGCTGTAGACTACGTATGCTTCAGCCGCAGACAGGAACATAAGCCGCACACTCCGTCGAGCATAATAAAGATAAAGAACAACGGAGAGATAGACATAATAAGAAAATAAGTTTTTATAATCTGAAATAAAAGGACACAAAGTGAGTCGTATTAACGGAATTGCAGAAGGGGCTTCAGGCGAACAGACACTGATGGAGCGTATCATATCATGGCGCAAGCAGTATATAACAGACCGCCAATTCACGCTGTTCTTAAGCTTTCTTGTAGGATTTTTTGCTGCCATAGCAGCATTCATCCTGCACTGGATTATTGAGGAAATTGCCCTTTTGCTGACATCTAAATTTGATGCAAACACATTCAACTGGATGTATCTTGTATATCCGGTGATAGGTATTTACCTTACTTCACTTTTTGTCCGCTACATCGTCAAAGACGAGATAAGCCACGGTATCACCCGCATTCTTTATGCCATAAGCAGCAAGCGCAGCAGGCTGAAAGGACACAACTGCTGGAGCTCGGTGATAGCGTCGGCCATAACTATCGGATTCGGCGGAAGCGTAGGAGCCGAGGCTCCTATCGTACTTACAGGTTCGGCAATAGGCAGCAATCTCGGCAAGCTGTTCAACATGGACAACAAGACACTGATGCTGCTTGTAGGATGCGGAGCCGCCGCAGCGATAGCCGGAATATTCAAGGCCCCGATAGCCGGACTTGTGTTCACGCTCGAGGTCTTGATGATAGACCTTACCATGGCATCGCTGCTGCCAATACTGATATCAAGCGTAACAGCCACATGCTTTACGTATATATTCACTGGCAGCGACCCGCTGTTTTTCTTCCATCTTGACAGCGCATGGCCCGTTGAACGCGTGCCGGCAAACATTCTGCTGGGTATATTCGGAGGCTTTGTAAGCCTTTACTTCATACGCACCATGACCGCCTGCGAGTCTGTTTTCGGGCGCATAAAGAACCGCCCCATGTTAAAGCTTCTGCTCGGCGCAATGGTGTTAAGCCCGCTGATATTCTTGTTCCCGTCACTTTACGGTGAAGGATACGGCAGCATAAACATCCTGCTAAACGGAAAGACTGAAGCCGAATGGGAGACCATTCTGCACAACTCGCCGTTCTACGGCAACAGCGAAATGCTCCTGCCATACATCGGAATGGTTCTTCTCACCAAGGTATTTGCCACCTCTGCGACCAACGGCGGCGGAGGATGCGGCGGAACATTCGCTCCTTCATTGTTTATAGGAGCATTTGCAGGCTTCTTCTTTGCAAGAGTATGGAACATTTATGAAATAGGAATATACCTACCTGAAAAGAACTTTGCGCTGCTCGGAATGTCGGCCGTAATGGCTGGAGTGATGCACGCACCGCTTACGGGTATCTTCCTCATTGCCGAAATAACCGGCGGCTACCAGATGTTCATCCCTCTGATGATTGTAAGCATCTGTGCATATCTTACCATCATTATATTTGAGCCTCACAGCATCTACGGCATGCGACTGGCACGTCAGGGAAAACTGATAACGCACCATAAGGACAGGGCCGTGCTTACGCTTATGAGCCTTGACAGCGTGATTGACAAGAGTTTCACGGCCGTGTCTCCCGAACTCAACCTGGCTTCGCTCGTACACGCCATAAGCAAGAGCCACAACAACGTGTTGCCTGTGCTCGACGATGCGGGCAACTTGCTTGGCGAAATAGACATAACCAAGCTTCGCCACATTGTGTTCAGGACTGAGCTGTATCATCACTTCAAGGTCAAGCAACTGATGTCTCAGCCTGAAGCAACGCTAAGCGTGAACGACACAATGGAGATTGTGATGAAAAAGTTTGACCAGACCGACTCTGCCATGCTGCCTGTGCTCGACAATGAGAACCACCTGCTGGGCTACATATCACGCACACACATGTACACCATGTACAGAAAGATGGTGGCCGACCTGTCGGAAGACTGATTGCCAAGCAATAATCAAAGCAATCAGTCTGACGCTTTACATCAAAGCGTCAAACTTGAAGTCAGTCTTTTTCCTGTAAGCTATGGCTGTAAACTTACAAATTAGTTTATTGTCCTGATTGCATATCTTAACCTCGCAATAAGGTATTTTGTGATGATTGCACGTTTCTGTTGCCTCAGCCGTAAGCACATCACCTTCTACGGCACTGTGCAGAAACGTTATCGTGCTTTCTATGCTAAGCGTCAGTTGTCCATGGCTGTTCATTACTGCAGCCAGAGCCAAATCGGCAAGTGTAAAAAGCGCACCGCCCTGACAAACGCCACCGGCATTGAGATGCGACTTGCCAACCGTCATTACTGCACGTGAATATCCCTCTCTCACCTCCACGAGTTCCATGCCGGCATTCGCCGCAAATATATCCTTTTCGTTTAAAAAATCTTTTAACGTCATTGCAAATTATTTATATATAACCTTCCTCTGTCAAAAACATTTATCAGCCAAACTGATACAAAAGCTAAAACAGCCTGTAAGCGACTGCCGCCTCCAGCGACATTAAACAATATCAAAAGCAACAGGGCTATGCTGCTATCCATTTCTTATACTTTCTATAAACGGCTTCAACAAAGAAATATCCTTTATGGCCGGAAAAGTTTCAAAACGGCTGTTAATGTCTATTCCTGCCATGCAAGGATGAGTCAACGAAAGCACTTTCTCCACGTCATCAGGTCCTATTCCGCCGCTTATAATAAACGGTATATCACCGTCATAATAGTCAAGCAGGCTCCAGTCAAACTTTGTGTCAACATCATCGCCATACTGTTTTTTAGGATAAAAGAGCAGCATGTCAGCAACATTCTTATACTTACGCCACAGTCCGACATCTTCCATATCAGCAATGCCAATAGCCTTAATGAACTTTATTCCCGGACATATCTCATCCCTAAGAGTCAACCGGAGATTATTTATCATTATCTCGTCGTTTTTGCCATAAAGCTGAACATAATCGAGCTTATAATTATAAGCCATCGTTATAATGTTCTGGGGCATATCGCTACCAAAGACTCCTACTCTTGCCACTTTTCCATCCTCATTCAGATCACGCCCCTGTATACTTGCATAATCAGGCAACAAGCCGACATTAGAGGGTATCGAAGAGACATAACGCGGATTTCTTCTGTCAAATACCAAGCCTATCATATCAGCGCCAAGCCCCATGACGGCACGTATATTTTCAGGATCGCGCAATCCACAAACTTTTATTATCATGACTACAGTTTCGTTTCAGACATAAATAAATTAGCTATGACAAATTCCTTTAAATACATTACTGATGAATTCTGCCATGTAACAAAGATACAAATATTCTGCCTATTAAGGCATACACGCCACGAAATTTTTACCTAATAAACTAATCTTAATAAAAAAGGCCTGCCGAAATGGCAGGCCTCAAAAAATGTATAATTCTTCTTCACACAGTACAATAGCCCGCTATATTCTGCTTTTGTGAATTAAGCCATAACTATGCAAATATTGTTTTCAGTAAATTTTATCTATTTATACGTATGCCACATAAAACAAAGGCACACTCACCAACAAATCAAGCGGAAACCCCAGCTTAACCGATTGCAAAGATAAACATTATTCTATAAGCAACAAACTTTTTGGCACATTTTTATCAAAAAAGTTGCAGTTTTAACACAATACGGCAAGTTATGTTTACAACGTTAGCACATTTATATATAAAAACAAGAACATCAGTGCAACAACAAAAGAGCATAAAACACACAGAAAAGCCCTAATATCTAAATGTAATTCAATAATATTTTAAACATCAACAGCTTCTGTCAGACGAAATCAGAAAAAAAGACATATAAAAGAGTAATAAAAACGATTTATCATCGTTACAATAATAGAATTAAAAATAATTTGCCTATGAAATATTTTACCAAAGAAGAAAACAAGCCGTCTAAGAATACGCTAAACATTATCAAGCAGATAGCTTATACCTACAGGTCTATAAAACTTAACGGAAAAAACGAAGCTTATTGTCTGAATTAGAAACCGACTATTTATGGCAACATTAATTTCACCTTCATTACTTTCTGCCGATTTTCTTAATCTGCAGAAAGACATCGACATGATAAACAACAGCGAGGCAGACTGGCTCCATCTTGATGTTATGGACGGAGTGTTTGTGCCAAACATTTCATTTGGCTTCCCAGTAATTGAAGCTGTCGCAAAAACATGCAAAAAGCCGCTTGACGTGCATTTCATGATAACAGCACCTGAAAGATACATAAAGCAGACTGCAAAGACAGGGGCCATGATGATGAACGTGCACTTCGAGGCATGCACACACCTTAACAGAACAATACATGAAATACATGAAGCAGGCATGAAAGCCGGCGTAACGCTAAATCCGTCGACACCTGTATGCATGCTCGAAGATGTCATAAAGGACGTTGACATGGTGCTAATAATGAGTGTAAACCCCGGATTCGGAGGTCAGGCATTCATAGAAAACACCATTGACAAAGTAAAGCGTTTAAGAAGACTGATAGAAGAATCCAGCTCAAAGGCACTTATCGAAGTTGACGGAGGCGTACAGAGCCAAACAGCCCCAAGACTCGTTGAAGCCGGCGTGGATGTCCTGGTAAGCGGAAGCTATATATTCAAATCTAAAGATCCGGCTGCCACCATACACGACCTGAAGCAACTCTAAACGCGCAATGTTGGACGCAGAAAACAAGCATAAAATTAATATACAATATAAAATGGCGCAGACGGATAATACAGTCTGCGCCATTTTATGTTGCCAACAGATTAAGACAACCTATTTCCGCAACATCATACAATAAAATAACCGAATTAAATCGGCTTGTCTATATTATTAAAGTTATTCAATATTGACTAAATCTTAAGAACGGCGCAAGTCTGACCGGTCAGTCAAGCTGGAGCGCTATATTATGTTCCTTTGACATACGGCGCAGATTGAGGATAGCATACCGCATTCTGCCCAATGAAGTATTGATGCTGACTCCCGTAGTCTCGGCAATCTCCTTAAACGACAAATCTTGATAAAACCTCATGAACACAACCTCACGCTGCGTAGGAGGCAACATATTCATCATGTTCTTGACATCAACCATTATCTGATCGTTTACATAACGGTTTTCAACGTTGCTGTCCAGTATTTCATTGCCGCTGAGATTAGAGAGATCGTTCTCGTCAGTAGGCTCAATCAGATTACGCGAACGCTGCTCACGATACCAATCCATAATGACATTATGCGCGATGCGCATAATCCACGCTCCGAATTTTCCACTGTCAACATACCTGCCCTGATGCAGCTTTGTTATAACCTTCACAAAAGTTTCCTGAAACAGGTCGTTGGCCTTGTCCTCGTCTCTGACGACAAACAATATGTATGAGAACAATTTGCTCTGATTTCTTGATAACAGCTCATCAAAAGCCCTGTTGTTTCCCCTTACATAAGAAATAGCTAACTCCTCATCAGTCAACCTACTTATATTTTCCATTTCTTTATTCTTATTTTTTAATTTTAGGTAAACAGTGTTTCGATAGGCTTTATCTAAATTAAATTAATATTAAACAATCATATTGTACGTGCAAATATAAGAAGAAATGTTTACACGCACAAATATTTTAGAAAAATAACGTTTTTTCTTTTGAACTTTGACAAACTATATGTATCTTTGCGGATGATTAAGGTTCGATACGACTCGATTAAAAAGGGAACGGGGTGAAAATCTCCGACTGTCCCGCAGCTGTAAGTTCCTTTATAACTTAAAAGTAACATGCCACTGTGAAAACGGGAAGGTGCTTGAAAGTGGAACAAAGTCAGAATACCTGCCTTATGATGTAAGACCTATTCTCTCGATGTAAGGGGCTATGGTCAATCTTATAAAATTAATATCAGACTAATAAATGCCGTGTCACTGCATAGCTGTGTAATATCGCTATATGCAGTTGACGTGAGTATTACACATTGACGCTACATTTGACAAGACGTTATATTATCGTGTTTTAATTATATAAGTTTATCCGAGATTGACAACGCCGTGAGGCGTTGTCAATTATTTTATCACCCTATCAGTCAAGGATTTATCAAGATCAGATGCAAAAAAATGACATTGACAATTCTTCAATAGTCGAAAACATAAGACACATCAATATCCTAATTCGAAAATTCGTAAGCATCTATTTTCTTTATTCCGGGAATGGCAAGATACGTCTCGCGGAAACCAAACACAGACAACACCTTGCCGCGATTTTCTGGATGCTCCTTTAGATTGAGTTCCTCACGTATTTTCTTTGAGCATGACGTGAGGCATACTGAAACAACATGAGAAAGGTCAGCTGTTGCAGGATCGTCAGCCAAGAGTAATGCTGTATCGTGATCAAACGGAGGTTCAAAATCATATCGTTTCTTACCATTGGCGCCAGTTGCCGAACCTACGATGTAGCCCTTCACCCATACCTGATCAACTATAGGCTTACTGATAAACGTCTCTACATCCACAACATCACCAAAAGAAATGCCTGTATCATCATCATACTCACCATCACCTTCATCTTCATCATCTGAACCGGTGTCCTTATCCGTTCCGCCGATAATCTCCGTTCCGTCATCCATGCCTTCTTCCGAATCATCATAGGGTTTGTCGCATGCAGAAAAAAAGAATGCTGTCAACAACAGCACAAACATAAACCTGATTTTTTTCATAATATATTATGTTGGTTAACGATATACAAAAGTAACAATATTTTTCATAACAGACAAACAATCACGGGCAAAAACAAAAAGAGGTTGACGCAGGATGCTGTCAACCTCTGACGATTTCGTTAAAACTTCGAAATCATAAATAAGATGTTGCAAATATAAGGCATTTCAATGACAATTGCAAGTTTTTTGATTTAAAAAACTAATATTTAACATTTAGGCTACATAAAATGTTAAATATTTTACATTTTGGCATTCTGCATTACATATTGCAAAGTGCTGTAAATCAAAGCATATTACAAAAAATAAAACAAAATAATACACACAAGCTTTCGTATTCAAATTATATTCACTATATTTGTACCAACAATCAAAAAAATAATAACATATATTAACTTTACGTATACATTACAAACTTAGTTTTTATGAAACAATTACAGACATTATTGCTATGCCTACTGTTTCCGCTTGCCATGACGGCATCAGTATGGGAAACGCAGTACAAACAAATTGAAGAAAGCATCAGGATGCCTAAGTTTGCCGACCGTACTTTTGACATAACAAAGTATGGAGCATCGCTAAAGGCCAGTGCGGCAAAAAACCAGAAAGCCATCAACAAGGCTATAGAGGCCTGCTCAAAAGCCGGTGGCGGACGTGTTGTAATCCCACAAGGAACATGGAAGACTGGCGCCATCAGAATGAAGAGCCACGTTAACCTTGTAATCGAAAAGGGCGCTACCCTATTCTTCGAATTTGACAGAAGCCTTTATCCTCTGGTTGAAACACGCTGGGAAGGACTCGACTGCATAAACTATTCACCGCTGATTTATGCTTACAAGGAAACAGACATCGCGATAACCGGAGAAGGAACTATCGACGGTAACGGTTCTGACGACACATGGTGGCTGATGAGCGGAAAGACTCCTAAGAGCAAGGACATTGTTGTTGAGGAAAAGCAGCAGAATCCTGGAGGACGCGCCGACCTGCTGAAAATGGCAGAAAACGGAGTGCCTATCGAAAAACGTATATTCGGCCCGAAAAAAGGTCTGCGCCCTCAGATGGTAAACTTCAATCAGTGTGACGGTATTCTGATTGAAGGCGTAACAATGGTACGCTCACCGTTCTGGGTAATGCACCCGCTGCTGAGCAAGAACATAACCGTAAGAAACGTAACCGTACACAACGACGGCCCTAACGGAGACGGCTGTGACCCTGAATCATGCGAGAATGTTCTTATTGAGAATTGCGTGTTCGACACTGGTGACGACTGCATCGCAATCAAGAGCGGACGCAACGAGGACGGACGCGAAGGCGGCAAGGGCCGTTATGTAGGACGTCCGAGCAAAAACATAATTGTGCGCAACTGCATAATGAAAGACGGACACGGAGGAGTGGTTATCGGCTCTGAGATTTCAGGCGGATGCAACAATGTGTTTGTTGAAAACTGCAAAATGGACAGCCCAAACCTTGACCGTATTCTCAGAATAAAGACAAACTCATGCCGTGGCGGCGTGATTGAAAACATCTATATGCGCAACGTTGAAGTTGGCCAGTGCGCCGAGGCTGTGCTCAAGATCAATCTTGACTATGAGCCGAAAGAAATTGGCCGTCGCGGATTCTACCCGACAGTACGCAACGTCTACATGGAGAACGTAACCTGCCAGAAGAGCAAATACGGAATCATGGTTGTAGCATTCGACTCACTGACCAATGTATACAACATCAATCTGAAGAACTGTAAGTTTGACGGCGTTTATGACAAGCCGGTTTACATCAAGGGCAAAACCCGCGACATGAACTACGACAACCTCTTTATCAACGGTTCACTTATCCTTGCCGAAGCTCCGTTCAAGAACTACAGCGAGTGGATGGTACACTCTGAAATGCAGCGCAACCCAAACCCATGCATGATTGACTTCGCAAAAAAGCCAAAATGGGGATATGTTGTAGGAATAGAGCTCGAATCAATGCTCGACACCTATCTGGCATACAAAGACGAGAGCATCATAGACTATCTGAAGCAATACCCGGCTAAGATGATTGACGAAAAGGGCAACATCACAGGATACAAATATGAAGACTTCAACCTGGACAACACACGTCCGGCACGCTATATTCTGCGCATGAACAACCTTTTCCCCGAGAAGAAGAATGAGAAAGCCCTGAAAACTCTGTTCAAACAGCTCGAAAAACAGCCTCGTACAAAGGACGGAGTGTGGTGGCACAAAGCTATATACGCACACCAGGTATGGCTCGACGGCGTATATATGGGACATCCGTTCTACACAATGGGAGCACCTATACTGAAAGGCGAGAAAAAGGCAAAGAAGTATTATGACGACACTTTCGAGCAGATTTCAAAGACATACAGCCGTACATACGATGAAAAGACTGGACTGTGGAAACATGCATGGGACGAAACTCAGAAGATGTTCTGGGCCAACCCAGAAACAGGCTTGTCTAAACATACATGGGCACGCGCTCAGGGATGGTTTGCAATGGCTATACTCGAAGTGCTCGACGTTCTCCCTGAAAACTATGAGAACAGAGGTAAACTGATTGATATGCTGAACAACGTCATGAAGGCAACCGTAAAATATCAGGACAAGAAGACCGGCTTATGGTATGATGTGCTCGACGTTAAAGATCCACGCAACTATCTCGAAGCAACAGCTTCTTCAATGTTTACATACGTCCTGCTGAAAGGCTCACGCCTCGGCTACTTCTCTAACGACCTGAAAGAAGCCGGACTGAAAGGCTATAAAGGCATACTGAAAGAGTTCATCAAGGTGAATGCAGACAAGACTGTATCACTTACACGCTGCTGCGAAGTGTCAGGCTTAGGCCCCGACAACGCAAAAGGACGCCGCCGCGACGGCTCGTTCAACTACTACATGAGTGAACCTATACGCGACAACGACGGAAAAGGCGTTGGTCCGTTTATCTGGGCTTCACTGGAGATGGAGCGTATGGGCTACGATGTTGCCAAGCTCAATCAGTAATCAGCAGCAAGACAAAATCTACTTAAAAGCATCTGACATTTATTAAAACAGATATAACAAAAGATAATTCTAACAGCATTTAATGAAAAAGAAACTCTTAATGACAACAGCAATGGCAGCGAGTGCCATTGCTGTTTCTGCGCAAGCTCCCGCATTCCCCGGAGCTGAAGGTCACGGACGCTACGTAACGGGCGGACGCGAAGGAAAGATTGTACATGTAACTAATCTGAACGACAGCGGTACAGGTTCTTTCAGATCTGCTGTCAGCGGTTCTTCTAAGAAGATTGTCGTATTTGATGTTGCCGGAGTAATACCTCTGAAATCTGATATCAGCATCGGCGCAAACACCACCATTGCCGGACAGACAGCCCCCTACCCCGGAATAACTTTAAGATATTATACTGTAAGACCGGGAGCAAACAATGTCATAAGATTTATACGCGTGCGCCGCGGACAGGAAAAAGACAAGAACGACGGAGCAGACGCAACATGGCAAAGAGAAACAACAGGTATTATTCTTGACCACTGCTCTTTCAGCTGGAGTATAGACGAAGTTGCCTCATTCTACGACAACAATAACTTTACAATGCAATGGTGTACTGTTGCCGAGAGCCTTAACAACGCCGGACACGGCAAGGGCGCACACGGCTACGGAGGCATCTGGGGCGGTAAGCTGGCAAGCTTTCACCACAACATGATAGCACACGTAACCAACCGCGTTCCGCGTTTCAACGGCGCACGTTATGAATGGAGCGGATACACGGGCAACAAACTGTACAGCACATATAACTGGAAGAACTCTGTTCAGGCCGAAAATGTTGACTTCCGCAACTGCGTGATGTATAACTGGGGCAACAGCAACGGTTGCTACGGAGGCCCCGGCGGCGGACAGATAAACATAGTGAACAACTACTATAAAGGCGGTCCGTCTACACCGGACAGCAAAGCTAAGAGAGTTACTGAAATTTCTGTTGCAGCTGACGGAAACTCTGAAGGACATCCGAAGGTCTTCGGCATGACAAGCCGCTACTACATTGCAGGCAACACTACAGAAACTCACGGAGGTTCAATAACTCAAAACAGAGACTGGAGCGGCGTAAGCTATGACGACGGCACATACACCATCAATGGCGAAGAATATTCTAAGGACGTAAACAACTATTACGGAGATGCCGTTGAACACGTTGCAAACAGCGACGGCGAAATGTGCGTCAGAATAAAGATGGACGAGCCAGCTCCAATGGGCGAGGTTACAACCCACAGTGCAGAAAACGCATTCAGCAAGGTTATGCTCTACTGCGGTGCATCTCTTTATCGCGACGAGGTTGACGCCCGCTATATGGAAGAAGCCCAGACAGGTACGGCTACATATACAGGCTCTGTAACCAAGCAGGAAGGTCTTGTAGACCTTGTTTCTGATGTTAACGGATACACCGAAGCCAACTTCCCCACCGGTCAGCGCCCTGACGGCTATGACAGCGACAACGACGGAATGCCCGACGAATGGGAAATTGCCAACAGCCTTAATCCCAACGATGCCTCAGATGCAAGTCTGTATACTATAGACACACAGAAAGGATGGTACACCAACGTTGAGGTTTATATCAACTCTATCGTTGAGAATATCATGAAATCTCAGAACACGGATGCCATAAATACCGTTGACGAGTATTATCCTTCGTGCGTATCTACAGGCATAAGCAATGAAGTTACCACTTCTGAAATAAAGAAGATTGAATACTTCACACTTGGCGGAGCCAAGTTAAATGCACCGGCCAAAGGCATAAATATCAGAAAGATAACCTACGAAAACGGAAAGACAAAGACTGATAAAGTTATAAAATAAGATTCGTTTTATTAGACCTTTATGAAAAGAGTGAGGACATTAATGTTGCTCACTCTTTTTTGATAAAGAATATTAAACACATTTTAACATAAAAAGAATTGTCCAATACAAATAAAATCTCTATTTTTGTAAAACATATAACAACATTAATAATTAAAAAAATTATGATTATGAAGAAAATTTTACGCTTATCTTTAGTTGCAATACTGTCCCTTATATGCGGAACAGGATTTGCACAAACTACATTCGACTTTACCGCATTATATGGCAACGCAACAATTAGCGACATAACAGAAATGCCACAGACTGTAGACGGTATAACTGTTTCATTTGCCAAAGGCAACTCTCAAAATCCTCCTGCATACAATAAAGCCGGAGAAGTACGTCTTTACGGAGGAAAAAGCACTGAAGTTCTTGACGGATGTACAATGACATTCACATCTACAACAGGCAACATGACAAGCATCACTCTTGAGCATGGCCAAATTGACAAATGGGGTGTCCTCACAGCCAATGTCGGCACTATAACTGAAGACGCTGACAAAAACATTACATGGACCGGAGATGCTGCCGAAGTTACATTCACAGCTTCACGTGACGCCAACAACTCAAGTGTATCAACTCAGAACCGCTACAAGAATGCCGTAGTAACACTTGCAGGTGGAGTTGCAAAGAAGAACGCAGAACTTAAGTTCAGCGAAGATGAGGTTTCTGTTGAACAGGGAACAGAGTTTACTGCTCCTACATTTACTAAAGCTACAACAGCAGCCGTTACATTTGCATCTGACAATGAAGGCGTTGCTTCTGTAAACAACGAGGGAACTATCACATTAGGTGGCGAATTAGGAACAGCTGTTATCACAGCCACTTCTGAGGAAAACGATGAATACTATGCAGGCAAGGCTACTTGCACAATCGAAGTGTTCAAATATAACACTTACAAGAAAGTTGCTGCCATAACAAGCGGTAAAGAATATCTTATCGTTGCTCAGCGTGACAATAAGACATACTATGCATATCCGCTTTCTGAAAATTACACATACGGCTACTTGAATTCAGGCTCTATTGATGAACTTACTGACGTTATCAAAATAAAGAGCACATACGATGACAGCTTCGTATTTACAGAGAATGGTTCTGGCTACACAATACAGGACTGCTACGACAGATACATGTATCAGAGCGGAACATACAACTCATTCAATGTAGGTTCTGAACCTAGCGTTTGGACTGTAGAGGCTCAGACTGACGGTACATTCAAGATTGCCAACAACGGATATTTCATCCAGTGGGGTGACGGCACTTATACAACATTCGGTGTATATACAGAAAAGAAGGAAAATACAGTATTGCCTTTCCTCTATCAGCTTGACGAAACAGGCACAAGCATCAGCGGCACAACAGTTGAGAAGTTTGACGCAAATGCCCCTGTTTACAACCTCGCAGGTCAGCGCGTAAGCAAGAACACAAAGGGCATTCTGATTCAGAACGGCAAGAAATTCGTTAACAAATAATCTTAAACAACAGATTATACATCATAAGGGATGCAGCTGTCATGGCTGCGTCCCTTTTATTTTAATATATTCAACCGGAATGAAACAGACTGAGTAGTCTATATGAATTACGGCTTGTTACGACACATAAAGCAAAATGAAGGGATGTAAAAGTTTTCTAAAATCAAAACCTTTAACGTGCGCAGAAAGTCCATCGCGAAAATAAAAGATATCCTTTGCCTTAAAATCCTGCATTTTACAAGATACAAGATAAAGCACTGGTTATCAGCATCTTATAACATCCAGATATTAATTCGCACTGTATAATAAAAGCAAAAGCATACCTTTCAGCGTGTAAAAGGTATGCTTTTATAACATAAAATGGCGTGTTTTGCAGTGTCAAAAGGCTTGTTTTATAGCCAAAAGTCAATGGTTTTCATATCAAAACTCACCTTTCAGGCTGCTAAAAGCCATAGATTTTGAATGTTTTTAGGCCAATGACAGCCATCGGAATCGCTATTTCGCGACTTTAAAATGTCATGACTTTTTACTCGAGAAAATGTCGTGTTGCCAAACGAGTTTTCTGTTTTATCACTTCACATCCACGCTTATACGCTTCAGATCCTTGTCAGCGCTCGATGTTCCGACCATGATGTCATACCTGCCCGGCACCACTCTCATGGCATTACTCTGAGCATCCCAGCCCTCAAAAGCTTCACGCGGAAAATCTATTTCTACGGTCTTCGTCTCGCCTGCCTTCAGTTCAACACGCGCAAATCCGCGCAATGTTTTCAGCGGCCCTTCTGCATCTGCCGTGTTGCGCATATATGCCTGCACGATTTCTACTCCGTCACGACGGCCGGTGTTGCCAACCTTCACCTTTATCTTACTGGTTGAGGCGTCATAAGACGGCTTGCCTACAGCAAATGTCGTATAGCTTAAGCCGTATCCAAAGGGGAACAGCGGTTCGCCCTTAAAATAGCGGTAGGTGCGGTTTGACATATTGTAATCGTCAAACGGAGGCAGCTGACTGTCGTTCTTATAGAATGTAACAGGAAGCTTGCCGCCGGGATTGTAATCGCCAAACAGAACATCTGCCACAGCCGTACCGCCCTGCTCACCGGGATACCATGCCTGCAGAATTGCATCACATGTCTCGAGTTCTGGTGTAAGCGCAACCGCACTGCCGCTGCAATTGACCAGCACAACCTTCTTGCCTGCATCATGAAGAGCCTTGATAAGTTCGCGCTGAACTAAGGGAAGTTCAATGCTGGTACGGTCGCCATTGTCAAATCCCGGCTCCGTAACCTTAGCCTCCTCACGCTCCAGATTGGGCGATATACCGCCAACGAACACAACAGTGGATGCATCACTAACAGACTTGAGCACACCGGGAACTGTGAGTGTCTGCATTCTTGATACATCAAAACTCAGCGAAGCGCCATTGCCAAACTGGATATAGTCGAGCTGCACAGAATAGTTGGCGCCGGCTTTAACCTTAATACGGCGCTCATTAAGCCTCACCTCGTTCTTATTATTTCTGTTTACCAAAGTGTCTCCGTTGACAATAAGGCGTATGCGTCCGTCATTCAGATATCTCACACACAGCGTCTCTGTCTTGTCAGCCGTAAAGTTTCCGTTGAACCTGACAGAAAAATCTTTCAGCTCCACTCCCGGAGCAAATACGGTGTTGCCGCCGGTGTCAAACTGAGGATGGCTCGAATAATTGCCCTCATAAACAGGCTGTCCGTCCATATCGGTGTTATTCCAGAACTTTGCTGTCATTCCGGCCTTGCCGTCAAGTCCTGTCATGCGTCCAAAAATGCTCTCACTCTCGGTCATTGACGTTATGTCGCATCCCTTGACATATCTTACGCCAGAGCCAAGCTTGTTGCGCATTCCCTCAAGCACCGTGATGGTGTGTGTAGGCTGACCGTAATATATGCCCCACATCATTGTCGAGTCGGCAGCATTAGGTCCCATAACTACAATATCAGAAGCGTCCTTTGCCAACGGCAGAGTGTTGTTCTTGTTATGCAGCAGCACCATCTGCTCGCGTGCCATGTCGAGCGCCAGCTTCTTGTGGGCCTTGCTTGCTATAACACTTTCAGGAATGCGTGTCCACTCAACAAGTGAGTCAGGGTCAAAGTCGCCTAGTTCAAAACGCGCCTCAAGCAGCCGTTCTACACTTGTATTTATCTGTTGCTCCGTTATGGCTCCGGCCTTTACGGCATCAGGCAGAGCCTTATAGCTGTTTCCGCATTCGAGGTCTGTGCCGCTTATAACGGCTTTGGCCGAGGCAGAAGCAGCATCGGGTGAAACTTCATGGCAGCCAGGAGTCCAGAAATCACTGATGGCGCCGCAGTCGCTCACCACAAGCCCCTTGAATCCCCATTCGTCACGAAGAATCTGCCTAAGCAGCCTGTTGCTGCCACAGCACGGCTCTCCCTCAAAACGCTGATATGCACACATAACCTCCTTTACGCCTCCCTTCTGCACAAGCGCCTTGAAGGCCGGCAAATAAGTCTCCCACAAATCACGTGGCGACAGGTTTTCGATGTCAAAGTGATGGCGCGTCTTCTCAGGACCGCTATGTACGGCAAAATGCTTTGCGCAGGCATAAAGTTTCATATACTTATGTCCGGCCGGTCCCTGCAGGCCACGCACCACGGCAAGTCCCATGCGCGCGTTCATATACGGGTCCTCACCATAAGTTTCCTGTCCGCGCCCCCATCTCGGATCACGGAAAATGTTTACGTTTGGAGTCCAGAACGAAAGACCCTGATAACGGCCCACACTGCCCTTCTTTCTCTGTGCCGTATTCTTTGCACGTGCCTCATCGCTCACCGCCGTATATATACGCTCGAGCAACACATCGTCGAAAGACGCAGCCATTCCGATACATGAAGGGAACACCGTGCAATAGCCGTTGCGTCCGACGCCATGAAGGGCTTCGCTCCACCATGCAAAGCCGGGTATGCCTAGTCGGGGGATTGCCTCTGACTGATCGAGCATCAGCTTGGCTTTCTCTTCAAGCGTCAACCTTGAACATAGATCAGCAGCACGTTCCTTTGCGGAAAGATTAGGATTCTGGTAAGGAAGAGTCTGAGCACCAGAAACAACAGAACAAAAGACAGCCGCTACAACAAATAGATTTCGCTTTTTCATCGTTTTCTTGGTATTATAGATTTTAAACAGTTTACAAGAACTCAAAAAGACTTTAAATAAAGTCACGATTTATCACATATGCAAAGATACTTAAAACCAAAGAAAAGTAAAAATATCACAAAATGTTTTTTATATGGTTCATCTGTTTATATACAAAACAAAATGCAAATGAACCAAAACAGGGAACCAAGCCTAATCAACAGACTTCAGGTCAGTCATCATAATCAAGCCAAAATGGTGCTTTATATTGAACGGATTATTGTCTGCTAATCCAAAATCAGTCTGAATAATTCTGACAAAACAGAAAATAAGAACTTCCTACAAACGCTTTTTAAAACAAAAAGGCAGAAGCCATTATGATAATGACTTCTGCCTTAATAATTATTTTATCTGCTGTTTAAACATTCTATTTAACAACAAACTTCTTGCCGTTACGGATATATATTCCGGGCTGCAATGAACCTTTCATTTCTACACCCTGCAGATTATATATCTTTCCTGCATTCTTTTCATCAGTATTGATTTCAGAGATGCCGGTTGGAGTAGTTGTTGTGAGAGAAAGTTTCCATACACACTGCTTGCCGGCTGCCTTAAACGTAAGTGTGCCTTCGGCAGGTGAAACAAGTTCTATATCATAAGACTTATACACCGGAGTTGTGCCTATTTTTGCCGGGAACACATAGTCAGTCTCTGAATATTCCATGCCGTTAAGCTCTGCAAGATAGCTGTCACCGTCAGCATAGTTGTCGTATCCATAGATGCCTACTTTTGTAACCTTCTTGCCTGAAGGAATGTTCACTGTAAACTGCACTCCACTTGAATACTTGACACAGCCCTGCTCGCCTTTCGAATAGCCTTTACCGCCATCATTAGAAATGCTGAAACCGTTGTTGAAAATCCATAAAGCAGAATTTCCAGAATCAGAATTAAGATATGTATCTGATGAAAGTTCATAAACAACAGTCTCACCATCTGACGGGTCGTTGTCATCATCATAAATCTGATTGCCGCTAAGAAGCGTTCCGCCTTCATTGCCAGCCTCCATTATCTCGGCAACAATACTGTTCATGTATCTCTCAAGATTTGAATATCCGTCAGCTCCTATGGTCTTTCCGTCACTGGCATTATTCTTGTCAAGTCCGTTTGCGTCTTCCCATGCATCAGGCATGCCGTCGCCATCGGTATCTAACGGAGCTGCCTCAGATTTCAGTTCAGGCCATGCGCTCCAATCATCTCCTGCATCAGGGAAAGCCTGCTTCAAGTCGTCCTGGCTGTCAATAATGCCCGGCAACTTGCTTGTTGCACTGGATGTACCTGTGCATGACGCACCGCCATTACGCGTATCGTTTACAACGAGTTCGTCAACCCAGTCTCTGTGCAGTGACGCACCTGCATAGGCAAGCACCCTGTCATAAGCCATCTCAGCCGAATGTGTTGTTACGGCCTCAAACGTCAATGGTTCTGACATGCGCATCGTGTCTCGGGTCTCCTGTGTGAACGTATTGTCGTTGCCGCTGTTGCTTATCTGATTGTAAATACCGTATGTCCAGTTGTCATTAGTAACATCAGAATATTTAGGATTTACATTTCCGTCTACATAAAAGTCGCCCCAGACGTGCCACATTACATCCCATTCATTAGGTTTGTCTGTATCGTGATCTGTGTATTCAGAAGTACGGATGCCGATTCCTGCTATCCTCTTCTGCATATCAGTCTTCCTTGTATTTGTAGCAGGTCCTGGCTTATAATAATTGTTCACAATGTTAACATTCATGCCTTCACCGCCGTAACATCCATTTCCGGCCCAGTTGTATATAACATTGTTGCGCATATCCATACGCTCATCTGTCTGTGTATCAGGGCGCGGGCCAAGGCGCGGAGCGCGTGACTCATGGTGAGCAAGAAGATTGTGGTGATAAGTTGCACCAGAACCACCCCAGTTACCGCCATATCCATGAGCACCCTTTGAATGGCCTGACTCACGAAGACTCTGCGCAGCAATACACCACTGAACTGTTGTGTTCTCGCTTCCGTATACAGACAAGCACTCATCTATACTCCAGCTTACAGAACAATGGTCGACAATTATATTCTTGTTGTCAGTACCTCCAAGACCATCGCCTTCATGGTCATCTACATATTTGTTTCCAAGTCTGAAACGCAAAAAACGCATAATAACATTATCCGTAGCTATTACAAAGGGATGATCAGCAATGCATATACCGTCACCAGGAGCTGTCTGTCCGGCAATCGTCACGTTACCGTTACGCAGTTTGAGTTCACTCTTCAAATGTATTGTGCCAGACACATCAAAAACGATGGTCCTAATTCCACTACGTTCGCACGCCCAACGAAATGATCCTGTACCGCTGTCATTAAGATTGGTTACATGGTATACAGCACCACCTCGTCCACCTGTGGTATAACGTCCAAAACCTTCAGCACCTGGAAAGGCTATCGGCTTATCCTGCGAGTATGCTGTCTGAAAAGAAGACAAGCACAACAATAATGATAATACCTTAAAAATAAAACTTGTTTTATACATAAAATGTAAACAACGAAAAATAGTTTCTTTATTATTAAAACAACGAACTGATAAAGCCCGTGAGATGAGTAAAAAAATTTATCTATAATATTATACCCAACTATGCTAATAAACGAAAATCAAAGAGGAGCAGAAAAGCCCTGCCCCTCTTTGATTTTATGAATGATTATTCTGCTGCGGGCCACCATCTTGGGTCACCAGCACCTGAATTATCTAATGTTCCTGAAATGAAGTGGAAGTCTGCATTTGCCGGATCAACAAACAACTTATCTGATGTGTAATCAAGAATTGTTATGTTGGGGAAGCCCTTAGACTTATAGAAGTCGCTTGCGCAATATGAGTTCACAACTTCAGGTTCAATCTTTGCTCTGATGTTCTTGTTTGTTGCCTCATCCGGAGTCTTACCGAATACGCAGTTAAATACAGAGAACGTCTCAGGACCATAGGTCTTATCGTTGAAATCGATAAAGTACTGACCACTACCGTTGTTGTTATAGAAAGTACAATACTCCATGTAGATTGAGCTCATGTTCACTTTCTCACTATAGATAAAGGTCTTACCCGTAACACAGATATTCCAGAAAGTGCTGTTTGTCATCTTAATGTTGTTAACATATACAGCCTGGTTTCCATTGTCATCAACATGTATGAATGAATATCCTGAGCCAAGATCATGTATCAAGCAGTTATCGATAACCAGATTGTTGATAACCTTAGCCTCGCTGCCCTGCAGGCGGAAGAAAGTATTCTTCATACCAGAAACTTCACAGTCAGTGAATTCAATCTTGTCTACAGTACAAGCCTTGCTCTGGTTAATCAGATAGTTAGCACCAGAACCGTCATCAACAATCTTCAGATGCTGGAATGTTATGAAGTTATGTGAACCAGCGATGTCAATGCTCTTCAGCAGACGCAATACAGGTGTTTCACCACCACCACGGCCAAAGAAGTTAACAGACATTCCGTCAGGAACTGTAAGTGCACCCGGATCGCTCTGAGTATCATCACCAATAACCTCAATTGTCTTGTCTGCCGGGAATACAATTGTAACGCTTACATTACCAGAACCTGTTGCAGCCTGAGCTTTTGCCAGGATTTCATCCATAAGAGCCTGGTTGAATCTTTCAATGTCAGCATCAAGATACTCTGTATAACTTGCAGCAGGAGGTGCAGCAGAAGTTGTAACAGTCTGTGTACCACGCTTAGCCTCACCATTATATATTATAAAGGTGTAAGTTGTCAGAGGAGTCAGACCTGTAAACGTATGAGTTTGTTCTGCCTTATCTGTTTCAGTCAACACATAGTCAGTTGTGTCTGTGCCCTGAACAACCAGGATGTTTGTTACAGAATCAGCCGGTGCATTCCAACGTAATGTAACCTCAGAATCTGTATAGTCATCAGCCAGCACCTCATCAAAGATCTGCTCTGCCTGAGTTTTAAAAGATTCACCTTCTTTATAATAAACCCACTTAGACTCTGCCTTTGTATCTGACATTGTCTTTATTCGCATATAATACTTAGAGTCACCGTCAAGACCTGTCAGAACAACAGGAGACTTTCTGATTTCCTTGTTCAGTCCAAAAACTTTGGCACGCTCACCGCCCATTGCGATTTCGTCATACAAAGAGTCTTTGCTGACCTCGATAACAAAATATAAAGAGTCCTTTGTGGCAGACATTGCCGAGAAAGTAACAGTTGCAGTTGTTGCAGTTGTTTCAACAGTAATGTCGTCCTCTCCAACTCCAAACAATCTGTCAAAAGCACTGTCCAAGCCCCAGTCGTTTCCGTCCGTACAAGAAACCACAGAGAGACCTAAAAACATTATCAGTATTGAACTGAAAAATTTATTAATAGTTTTCATCCTTTTTTAATTTACTGTAAATTAATAACCGTATGAGTTACTTAAGTATCCCTGTGAGTCAGAGATTGTTGTCAAACTTATAGGCATCAAATAACGATTCTTAACTGCAACACCTGCATCCATCGAATTTACATCATTGCCAACAAGTCCGCTACATATAGAAGGAAGGTTTGTATTTACCTGAGTATCTGTTCCTGATTCAAGATCAGCCTTTCCGAACCAGTCGCAGCTGTCTTGATAATCTGCCTCATTAACTTCCTCGACAGGTGTATACCATGTCACAGAAGAGAAATCGATACGACTCTTTGAGTCATCTGTATAGTTGAAGAACACTTTTTCAGGATATGTTCCATCAGCAAGCTGACGCAGATATGTCTGCTTAAACTCATAAATTTTCTGAACAAGCAGGTTCCAACGAATCAGATCATATTTGCGGAAGCCTTCACCTGCAAACTCCCATGCATTCTCCTGTACGATACCATCGTTGAAGAATCCTTCCTTATCTGACGGAAGAGAAGCCACATAAGCCTGAGCTTCAGCCTTATGCTCGTCATCGTAAGCACGCTCATGTACGAGAGCCAAAGCCTGACGGGCTGTCAAGCCAGCATTATCAGGATATGTTGCATCAGGACCTCCAGCCAATTCGTTCATACACTCTGCATAGAAAAGCAGTACATTAGAATAACGCATCTTAACAGGATTGATACCAGTCATGTGCTTTGAGTCAATCTTCTGGTTGTCAGAAAGCCATGTTTCAGACATCCATCTCGGATTCCATTTTCCTACATAAAGTCCAAATGGAGCATTCTTAAGCATCTTTTCAACAGCCTGCTCAGCTCTATTGTCGCTACCGCTTGTAGTAGTGATTTCATAAGGAGCAACAGTTACGTCACGGCGTGTATCGTTCTGCTTATAAGAATAGAAGAAAGGAGCTGTCAACTTAACTTTACCGCTAGAGTTACCATTACCAAATGTAGCATTATCCTTTGTAATACGCACACCAATTGTATAACCAAGCTCACTTGTAACGTTATACTTCATAGGTATCTCGAACAAGTTCTCCTGATATGTCAAATCCAATGTCTGCTGATTGATAAGATACCACTCATTCTCGAACGAAGGATTCAACTGGTGCTTGCCAGATACGATAACGGCTGTAAGATGCTTCAATGCCTTCTCATAAAGAGCCTTGCGCTCCTCTGCACCAGGACGCTGTGTCGGATACACAGGATCTGAATAACTAGCTGTTTCATATCCGTCTTTAGCCTTCTCACGTATAGCATAACCTGCACGTGTCATGGCTATCTGTGCCAACAGGGCGTGAGCATAGCCCTTTGTTACATGCTCTGTGGTATATCCGTTCTCACCAGCCCAAGGCAAAAGTTTTGTAGCTTCCTCAAGGTCAACCATCAATGTGTCCATAATAACATCGCGGTCAGTCTTGGCCATGAACGCATTGCTCAAATCAGGCTGAGATGTTTCGAGTTTCATAGGAATATCACCCCAATAACGCAACATGTCAAAATATACCATAGCTCTGATAGTCAAAGCTTCACCGAGATAACGGCCCATTTCCTGGTATGAATCATTGCCTTCAACAAAAAGTGGGCTTTGGCGAATGCCTTCAATAATATCATTAGCATCCTCAATGATTCCATACATTGCTGTCCACTCATCTGTAAGAGTGCTCCATCCTGTAGAAACATTATAGTTTCCGGCACCACGGTTACCTGCTTCATAAGCACCGTTTCCGAGTCCGTCTACAAGCTCGATATCACTATTTATATTGGTTGTAATACTCCAATCCTGTGAATAAGTACGGTCTTGGCCCATACCACCATAAAGTTTATTCACACGCAAACTTGTGTAATATGTTGAGTTATACACAGTTGTTTGATTCATTTCCGAAGGAGAATTCTGATCCAGGAAATCAGAACAAGATGAAAGTCCTAAAATTCCCGCAGAAAGAATCATCATTGAAAATATCTTTTTCATAATTTCTATATTCTTAAAATTTAGAATGTTACGTTAATACCTCCTACAAATGTACGGCTCTTAGGATATGCCGCATAATCTATACCAGGACACATAGGAGTCTTCTTACTGCTTGTATCAACTTCAGGATCATAGCCATCATATCCTGTGATACAGAAGAGGTTATAACCTGTGAAATAGAGTCTGATATTCTCAATATTCATAGCCTTAACCCACTTCTTAGGAAGTGTATATCCTACTGTAATATTCTGTACGCGCAAGAATGAAGCATCCTCAACTGCATAATCAATAAGGTACATCTTTGAAACACCTGCAGGGTTATACATAACCTTACCCTGGTTGATTTCGTTCAGACGTGCCATAACAGCCTCAGCGCTACCATAAGCAGCAATTGTGTTTGTTGAAGGACGGCCTAAGTTAAGACCTGTCTCAGGGTCGATCCATGTATAACGGTTCTCAAGATTGAAGTCTGCAACCAGGTTGTAGTTCTTGCTTGAACCTGCATAGAAAGAGTTTGCAAGTTTTGTACCGTTAACCAACTTGTTGCCAAGAGAATAGTTAAAGAATACGTTGAAGTCAAAGTTACCTATGCGACCGTCAAATCCGAAACCACCAGTTGTAGGAGCAACAGTATTGCCAAGACGCTGCTTTATAGGATCACCATTTTCGTCAACCTGAACTTTAAGAACGCCAGGATAGAGACCGCCAAAGTAAGTATAGCTGTTGTCTTTCAGTCCTTCACGCAAAGACCATGTTCCATTTGCATTCAGCACGAGGTCACCTGTGCCTGTGGCAGGATCATAAACGGTATAATAACCATTTGTCTTGTATCCCCAAAGTTCTCCAAGACGACCACCGGCAACAACACGGAAGTCCTCATACTGCTCAAGAGTCTTACCACTCCAACTTGAGCTCTGCCATGGGCTGCCGCTGTTAAGTTCTTCAATCTTGTTGCGGTTGTAAGAAATATTGAAATTAAAGTTCAATCCAAAGTTCTTCTTGTCAACAAGTACAGCGTTGATAGCAAGTTCAACACCCTTGTTTGATGTCTTACCAAAGTTCTGGAACTGAGTTTCATATCCTGTGCTTGAAGGAATTACTGTTTCCATAAGCAAATCCTTTGTTGTATTCCAGTAGAAATCCAAAGTACCGCTGATTCTGTTATTCCAGAAACCGAAGTCAATACCCAAGTTACGTGTTATGGTTGTTTCCCATTTCAAGTCAGGATTATAAAGATATTTACCATGCTCAAGCATTGAACCAGTAACGCCGTTGAACTCGGGAGCCTTTGATGTATTAGAAGCCATTGAATATAAGGGCTCGAGCAATCCTGAATTAATACGGTTGTTACCTGCTGTACCAAAGCTCAGACGAAGCTTCAAGTTAGAGAGCCAGTCAGATGCACCCTTCATGAAGTTCTCTTCTGACATACGCCATGCCAATGCAAGTGAAGGGAACCAGCCCCAACGGTTATTCTTGCCAAACTTACTTGAACCGTCAGCACGGAGAGTGAATGTTGCAAGATATTTGTCAGCCATTGTATAATTAATACGGCCGAAGTATGAAAGGATGTTTTCCTGTGCCTCAATATCGCCTTCGTTTGGAAGAGCTGTACCTGCTGCTGTGTTTGCAAGAACCTCATCGATTGTCATTTCCTCTGGGAATGCAACAGAAACATTTGTACGTGTAATATCACGTGAACTGCTCCACTCCTGACCGATCATTACGTTAATATGATCACGGCCACCGAACAATTTTTTGTTATCGTAAGTAACAGTGTTAGCATTGCGCCAGTTCTTATTCTCCAGTCTTACAAACATAGCCTGCGGCTGTCCGTTATATCCATATTTAGAGTTTGTAACGGCTCTTGCACCCCAAACCTGGTCTGTATCATTATATTTCCAGCCGTAACCGAATTCAGTACGGAATGTAATGTTCTTGAAAGGTTTCCAGTTCAAACCTACATTATAATTCTGAGAGAAACGCTCCTGATACTTATATGTATCGCTGATACGCTCAACCGGATTGCGTCGTGTATTAGAACTGTTTTCGCTGTCATCATCAACAGAAACCAAAGCCTCAACAGGATTCCACTTAACAGAGTTTGCTACAGCAGAGTTTGCTGCATTGCTTTCGTTGGTGTCAGCACCACCATTAAGACCTTTGAGCTTTGTGAAAGCCATACGGCCGTTGAAGTCAAGAGTCAACCATTCGTTAAGTGTAGCATTGATTTTTGCGTTAACGTTGTTCTTTGCATAACCAGAACCGAGCATGATGCTCTTTTCATCGTTGTGAGAGAAACCTACGTTATACTTGATTTCTTTTGAACCACCGCTAACATTAACATTGTATTGTTTCTGTAAACCTGTACGTCCGAAAAGTTCATCCTGATAGTCACGTCCTTCGATTGACTTCCAGATATCAAGGTCATCATAGTTTCCGTAAGCATCATTACCAAGTTCATACTGATAATATGCATAGTTGTAAGGATCCATTGTCTTGATAAGCTTAGTAACCTTCTTCCATCCCAGAGATGCATTGAAGTTAACCTGAGTCTTACCCTCTTTACCGCTCTTTGTTGTAACGATGATTACACCGTTTGCACCACGCGCACCATAAATAGCAGTAGACGAAGCATCCTTCAATACGTCGATGCTCTGAATTTCGCTGGGTGCGATGTCGCTGATGCTCTCAACAGGGAAGCCGTCTACTATATAAAGAGGTGAGTTGTCCTGAGACAAAGAACCTCCACCACGCACACGAATCTTGATGTCGGCGTCAGGAGAACCTTCTGTTGTTGTGATGTTAACACCGGCCATTTTACCTGTCATAGCCTCACTTACGCTTGAAACAGGAATGTTTGCGATGTCTTCAGCACTAACTGACGCAACAGAACCAGTCAAGTCTCTTTTCTTAACTGTACCATAACCGATAACGACAACGTCATCAAGATTTGTTGCCTCATCTTCAAGTACAACGTTGATGTTTGATTTTCCGGCAGCATTTACAGTCTTAGCCTTCATACCGATGTATGAAAACTGCAACTGTCCGTCGCCGGTTGTTTTAATAGAGAAATTTCCATCAAGATCTGTCACGACGACATTCTTGGTACCTTTCTCCTGGACAGTCACACCGATGATCGGCTCACCGTTGGTGTCCTTCACATTACCTTTAACTGTTTGTGCAGAAAGACCGCTCACCACAAAAGTGAAAAGCACTAAAAGCACAATTCGAAAAGTTTTCAAATTACCAGACATAAATGTTATTAATTTAATTAAAAATAAAAAATATAAATTCATCTTACGACAAAACCACCATAAAGGGCGCAATTATGGCGTGTCCAAAACAGCCAAGCGCCGGACCCTTACGTACTCTATATCGCATAATAAAGGCTCATCAAACAAACATTTACATTGTTATTACCTTGTTTTTTGATATTAGTTTTTATAAGTTTGATAGTTTTGCCTGCAAAGATACGAAAAAAATACATTCCACAAAACAAAATCATTATTTTATACATAAAAAATTTAAATATATAAAACCCATAATTTTATTAACATATATAAATCTTCATGAATACAACTACAACAAAAGATTGTTAATTAGGATGTAGGTAAAAAGGATGTGAAAGTATTAACTTTTCGTATGTTCAAATAATCAACAGACAAAAAGCGACGGACAAAAGGAACAAAATAAATGCAGCATAAAAATACAATGACAGACAGAGACTAATGCATACAAACATTCTAAAATAAAAATGGTGGATACACATTTAAGCGCATCCACCATTACGTCTAAAAGCCCTTAATAACTATCTAATAATTTTGGTTGCTATCTGCTTACCGTCTTTCAACGTTTCTACTTTAATAACAATACCTTTATAAGAGCTGCCAACACGGGCACCCTGCACATTGTAATATGATGTGCGGACAACATCACCACCGGCTACAACAGAATCAGATATACTTGTAGCTGTTGTTGAACCCGGGCCGAAACCTCCACACTCATTAGCAGCACGTACAGAATACTCAGAAGCATTTCCTTCTGTGATGTCATAAGAAGCTGATGTTGTCATTCCGACGAACTCACCATTTCTGAACACTGCATAAGCCAAAGCTCCGTCAACAGCATTCCATGTAAGTTTGTTTCCGTCAGCCTTCAGCACGTCCATGCTCTTCTGAGCTGTGTATGTTGCCGGATACCAGTTCCATGATTTAGAGATAGTCTCGAGTGAGTATTCTTCAGCCTGTTCAGCTGTAAGTATTGTTTCATAAGTATTGCTCTTGCTGTCCTTTGTAAATGTACAAACAAGTGAAGCTGGCGAAATAACCTTTCCGCTCTGATCCATAGTGTTATACTCTACAAATTTATCTGCAGGCACGTTCATTCCACCGAGAGTCCATCTGTTTTCATTAAGACGCTCCGGCTGCAGCAGAGTTGTATTTATGTAAGCACAGCGCGGGGTGTTGTTCCATGCACGGCCGTAGTTAAACTTCTCTGCCTTGCTGTCAATTGTACAACCGCTGAATACATAACCAAACTTGTTTCCCTCTGATGAATTTGTAGAAGGAGCTGTAAGTGTACATTCACCTGAGCCGTCGGCATTGCGGGGTTCTACAGTAAGTGTACAGTTGTTAAAGAACACATCACCCTCACCGCAGATAAAGTCTACTGTTCCGTGAATGTCAGAATTCTCGAAATAGAAGTTTGAGTTGCTGTTTGAATAATATGTGTCCTGATAAGAAAGCATACGTACATTCTTGCAGACAGTGTGCTTACCCTTGTCCTGGATAACAACGGCACGGCCGGCAAATCCGGGTTTGTAGTAGTCGTAAGCATTCTTCAGGGTAAGATCCTGCAGATAAGTATTTTCACCTGTAATGAGGAATGTTGCAGAAACTCCGATACCTTCCTGCTCAGCCTCGTTTACGATTATTGTGTTATCCATGCTCTGACCGATTACAGAGATATTGTTTCCTGATATAGGTGTAAGCACGGCGTTGCCGAGATCATAAGTTCCGTCCGGCACGAACACATAGGTACGCTTGTCTGAAGAAGAAGCAGCGTTTGCGATTTCAAGAGTTGTAAGGAAGTTACCGCCGTCGTTTGGTTTAACTACATAATAGCCCTGCTCGTTCATCTCAATAGGAGAATCTTCAACATTTGCTATCACGAGTTTGTGCAGATAAATTTCATTGCTTGACTTAAGAGTGACAGTTCCTGCCTGACCTTTATATTCGAGCATAACGCTCTTGCCGTCTGTTGAATCATATCCGGGAGCAGTAGCAACCTCATTGCCTTCTGCATCATAGAGAGTGAGTGTAGCATCCTGCTTGCTGTAACGGCACAGTGTTGCAATAATATAAGCATGACCGCCGACCAACAAGTCTATCTTGCCGTTTGACTCGAGTGTCCATCCGTGTGCAGTATCGTGGAACTGGGCCTTCTCAGCGTTAAACGCCTCATGGTCTTCATCATAGAAATATTCGTCAGTGAGATTGAATGTATAGCGTGCAGATGTGCTTTCTGTCTCTATTTCTGTAACACCTGCATAAAGATTAAGGTCAGAAGTAACGACATCATCTACAGTAAACTTACGTCCACCATCTGCCTCAGCAAACCAGCCGCGGAATTTCTTTCCTTCAGCAACAGTAACACCTTCATCATCTCTCAATGTAGCGATGCTTGCATCTTTCTCCACTTTCTGTGAATTTTCCAGCACGCTTCCATCTATATTATAATAGGTAAGGGTGAAGTAAGGCTTGTGAACGAAAGTAATCTTATATGTCATAACGTCCTCATTGGCCTTTACCTTTATTGTAACGACAGATGTTTCGCCGACAGTTTCGTATGTAACGTCACCGTCAACCTCACCATTGTCGCAAGTTATATCTGTTACAGGATTCTCCAAAGACGGCAGTGGAGTTGCATTGGGCACCTCGATAGTTGTAGTCAGCACGCCGGCAGATGTCTCTTCGAAGATATCAGCTGCATGGTATGTCTCGTTATTGTAAGAGAAAGTTCCGAGAGACGGAGTAAGCGACATGTCTACATTACCATAAATGTCAAGCTGCAGAAGATATGCATTCTGATTGGTTGTGATATTAGTAAACTTCAGCTGACAGTTTGTTCTGTTGACATCACATGTAACTTCACAGCCGGCAGCCGGATTAGCCACACTTTCCGACAGGATAACCCAGTCGGCATCGCCGTCACCTTTAGCCCAAAGTTTCCAGCCACGATTTCCGCCTGTGGCACCATGTATAAAGTGAACCTTTGTTACAGAAGCAAGTTTTGAAGTAATAATATAAGGATTGTCACTCTTTGCGGCCATCAGCATACCGCCAGTCCAATCAGGGAATTTACCAACATTAAAGTTGCTTGCGCCAATCTGTGTATTGAAGATTGAGAATGATATCTCCTCATGGCTGTACTTGGTATTCCACTTTACAACAGTTTCTTCTTCTTTGGCAGCGGTCTCATAATCTCCCCATTCAGAAAAATTGGTAGAATACAATTCCTTTTCCTGAATGTTTGAGATGAATTTAACCTGAACACTATAAAGATAAGAACCTCCGGTTGCTATTACCTCAACATAGCCTTTCTCCAGATCCTTACTTTTAACATTATAAGTTGTTACATCTGACGTTGCAGCAACTCCGCCCACAGTAAACTTATACTGACCGGGATAAGACTTCACTGTAACAACATCGTTTACAGATTTTACAGGAACCTGCAGGATTGTTCCCTGATTAAACTGTGCATAATTGTTTTTCTCTGCGTTCAATTTGCCGTTTGTGGCGTCTACATGCAGCACAACACCATCAACGTTAGATTTCAGGTCGCCAGTCTTGCCTTCAAAATTCGTACTGGCACAAATGCCTAAAGGACTGTTATGCTCCCAGTCCCACAACGCAGTAACATCATTCTGTGCCTTAGCTACGATTGCAAACAGCGCAAAAAGGCACATGAGGGTCACTTTTTGTAACGATTTTCTCATATTTAAATTAGGTTAGTTAATATATTTTAGTAAATTATTTTTCAATACTTATATAAAGCTCGTTTGTTGCGTGCAAAGATATGAATAAAAAACAAATATACGATAAAAATTAATAAAAATATGGCGACAACTTCATCTTTAATGAAAATGCTGATTAAAACCATTAACACAAAACATGCCAAAAGATAAAATATTTTCGATTTTTATCCCTTAAAAAGCATCTTATTAAAATAAATTATTATCTTTGCAGCGAAACAACAAGCTACGTGGAATAGAATAAAATATTATATCTTTTTTACAAATCAAATTATTAACTAAAAAATTAAGTCTTATGAAAAAAATTTTTACTCTTGTAGCAGCTGCTATGATGGCTGTATGTGCTAATGCGCAAGGAACTTACGCTGTACCTGACGATGGTTCAACACCTGAAGACAACATGGTGATAACAGACGTTGAGAACATCACTGTCACACTCGGAACCGGATTCAAGGAGAACAAAAGCAACACTAACCTTCCTGAATTTGTTGCCTACACACAAGGAAACAGCAATGCTGCTTTCGGAGAAGATGGTATAATTCCTGTTTCTGGAACATACTATGAATTCAAGCCTGCAGTAGACGGCTCACTGAAAGTTGGTGCCGTTATCGGTAACGGTAAAGAGTTCCGTGCAGTATGCGACGGCGCATATATGACACCCGGAACAGACTTCACTCTGGTTAACAAAGACGGCGAAACCGTTGAACTTGCAGAGGACAACACTCTCGCAGAGAAATTCTACGGATATGTAAACTTCGACGTTAAGGCAAACAGCACTTACTATCTCTACATGAAAGGTTCTAAGATGAGCTTCTACGGCTTCATCTTCTCAACAGGCGGATCTACTGGCATCTACGACATAACAAAAGACAACGTTGACGCCAACGCTCCTGTATACAACCTTGCCGGTCAGCGTGTAAGCAAAGAAACAAAAGGCATCCTTATCCAGAACGGCAAAAAATTCATCAATAAGTAAATAATATAGTTTACGTTATAATAAATGAAAGGGACAAAGCTCAAAACGACTTTGTCCCTTTTCATTTACACGATCAATAATCCTCCAGTATCTTTTCAAGACGCTTGCGTCTCTTTTCGTGCTTATGCCCCTTAAAATCAAAGAGTTTGAACATATCAAACGAGAACAAGCCCGACGGGGCCTTAAACTGTTTTGCATATTTAGACACCTCACCCTTTTTGATGCACACTATAGGTGCCTTTGCCGTAATGACAACCTCATCGAGCCGGTTGAGTTTGGGCATAAGCCATATTGTGTCACAAAGTTCCTTTCGGCTGTATGCCCTGCTTTCATAACTTACATGTGAAAAAGTGACGCCGTTACACGGCTGACTGATTACAAAACGTCCTCATGAATCTGTAATCACGGTTCCTTTCGGATTGATATACACTCTTACACCGGCTATCTGACGTTTGGTCTCCATATCGAAGACCACACCTGTTATTTGTGCACTGCCATCAATGCATATCAACAATAACACGAGACAGCCAAAAAGTCTGACAAGAAACATACATCCAATATTTAACCTCAAAAGGAATTCATGCAAATATAAGAATTTTATAGGCTCGGAATAACATAGCAGACGGCCAATTATAAAACTTTCACGTAGTTTTAAGCCCATTAAGACCATGAACAAGATGAGGTTATTCAACATGCATATATCCATATAAAGGAATATTCAATATAACAAATCAGCCAGACTATCTATCCGGATAAAAGCATCTGTTTGAGAACTATTTTTCACAATTTAAACCAACAGCAGAAATATAGCATAAAAACTGTAATCATTTCAATCGCCAAAGATTACAGATAGGATGTTTACGCATAGTCACACAACAATTCTCTAAGCAACCAGCATCCATTTACTTTCAAACTGTTAATGGCCGGTTTATGCATCGTAACTCGGCCACTTTTTAACCGTAAATGGCCGAGTTTTTATGTAAAACTCAATCGTTTATTTTTGATATTTTACAGTGTATCTAATTTTGTTTGCAGTATACTGGATTTAGTTGACAATTCTCCGTGTTAAAACTATATTTGTTTCCAAATCTTTTTTAAATCCAAATCAGGTTGTCACTGCCTTTATTAAAGTTCATCTTTGGTTGTAGTTTGACATGCGCATAAAGTTATAACACTTCATCGTGTAAAGATCACAGCCATCACTATTTTTATGGCATGATGACAGACTTATATAATAAACAAAGAAAATCGGACCGAAAGATTCTTATTATATAATTAAAAGCATACCTCTCCTTCAACAAAGAGAAATATGCTTTTAATCGCCAAGAACGGACAGTAAAAAAATATTATAAACCGTCCATGAATCATTAAGATGTTTTATAGCGGAGTATGCTGCTCCGTAAACATCTTCAAATTATAATGCTAACTTAAATATCTTTCTCATGCCGGCAGAAGATGTATGCCCAAACAAATACGGGACAAGATAAACATTCTCCTTTTTGCCAGATGCATCTTCCGCTCATTTGCGGCATATCTAAAGTTCTGTCCGCCGACATCTATTATATCTCAGTTTGTTGATTTATGCGTTCACAATGTAGCCTGCTACTTTATGATAATCTTGCAGCTCTCGCTTTTTCCTTTCGCATAGACCGTTACTACATAAAGGCCTTTAACCGGAACATACAATGAGCCTCCGTCAATAATTTTGTCTGCTATTGTTTTTCCGCTAAGATCTGTTACCACAATTCTGCAGGCGCCGTCTACAGAAGCTGAGACATTATGGCCTGACACAACAAGTCTGATTTTGTCTTCCTGCAAGACCGAGCCTACAGATACTGTACTTTCATCTTGCCAGCTTAGTAGCGGAAATCCATTATTGATGCCGTTTGCGTCTTTCTTCCATGCATTTTGTCCGTTGTCAAGCGCATACAGGAAATCATCGCTCTTCATCTCGTCTGCCGTCTTCTTGACAACAGCACTATTATCATCAGTGGCTCCTTCTTCTGTTTCAAGATAATAGCAATTTTCTATTACAACACCGTCTTCTGTAGTGCCTACAACAGCATTACCTGTAAAATCGCTTAATATCTCTCCACAATTATAGCAGTTTCTCAATGTACCGTCTACCAGGAAGCCGACAAGTCCGCCTGCAAAAAATCCGGTAAAGACTATATTGCCCCTGTTATAACAATTTTCGATTACTCCTCCACGGTCTACATATCCTGCAATGCCGCCTAAGTCTGTACTGCCCGCAATATCAGCGTCATTGATGCAACCAGACACCGTGCCGCCATACATTGTGCCGACGATGCCACCCTGCCCCAGGCCCTGGGTTATTGCTATAGATGCCCTGTTTACGCAGTTCTCAACCCTGCCGCCGGTCATTGCTCCAACAACAGCGCCAGAGCCATCGGTGCCTTCAACAACCGAATTTTTGCCTATTGTAAGATTCTTCACTACGGCATTTTTTGATATACAAGCAAAGAGTCCTGTGCCGCCTACGCTGTTTTGGGCGTCTATAAAATATATGTGCACGTTGTCCACGGTTTTACCATTGCCGTCAAAAACGCCTAAAAAATATTTTGACTCGTCAATCATCTGACCCGGATTTTCCAGATCAGCATACTCGTTAAAAAAGCCTATAGGCGAAAACTTGTGCAGTCCGCCTCCCATGTCAAGACTGTTTACAAGTTTAAAGAACACACCCTCATAAGTTTCTCCGGCAGTAACAGTCTCTGACAGATAAGCCAGATTTTCTCCTGTCTCAATGAGATACGGGTCTGCTTCGGTTCCGCTTCCTTTTGTCCAAGCCTTTGCAGTACCGTCCCACACCTGTGCATTTGCAACCATAAATGCAAACAAACTCAAAATCGTAAAAATGATTTTACTCATAAATCTAATTAAGTAAACTTGTATACATCCGTAATTTGTGCAAAACTAATTATATTTTTGCATAAACAAAACATTCTGTATTAATTTTATACCATATTGCATATAATGAAGTATGCAAAAAGTAAATTATGAGCATTAAGTATGACTGATAGAGGAAGAATGGAAATATTATATCAACTGATAAAATAATGTTTTCATCAATTGGGACAGCATAAATGTCATATAAATTTAAAATAAATTCATCCAGTCATGCAATATTTTAAGATTATTAGGGTTTTATAAGAAGTAATCGCACTAACGAAATCTTATGAACATCTACATATTATGCATTATCGGGGTATTCATCATCAGTGCCATATGCGGTTTTTTGTTTATCCCGCTGATACTTAACTTCTGCAAGTCGCGTAAGCTTTATGACATACCCGACGCACGAAAAATACATCACAACGCCATTCCGCGGCTTGGAGGAATATCCTTCATGCCCAGCATGCTGCTGTCGTTTGCCGCAGCGTTGTATGTCATCAACACTACCGACAAGCAGGTAACAATCAACCTGTGGAGCATTTATTTCCTGCTGAGCATGCTGATGATATATGTAATGGGCATAGTTGATGACATTTTGGGGCTGTCGCCGCTCATCAAGTTTATCGTGCAGATTATCGCAGCCTGTGCCCTGCCTTTATCAGGACTGTATATCAACAATATGTACGGCTTTTTCGGTATTCATGAGATTCCTTATTATATAGGTTTTCCGCTGACGGTGCTTACTATTGTGTTTATCGACAATGCCATCAACCTTATTGACGGAATAGACGGCCTTGCGGCCAGTTTGTCAATAATAGCCCTGTCTGGTTTTCTCTATATGTTCATCGTTCAGAACGTATGGAGCTATTCTATACTGATTGCAGGCCTGATAGGTGTGCTTGTGGCATTTATGTACTTCAATCTGTTCGGATCGGCTGAAAACAACCGAAAGATATTCATGGGCGACTCAGGAAGCCTTACGCTGGGTTACCTGCTCGGTTTTCTCTGTATAAAATATTCTATGAACAATACGGCTGTGATGTCTCACCACAAGTTCGACTTCATCATAGCCTTCACCCTTCTTCTGGTACCCATGTTTGATGTTGTCAGGGTTTTCATGATGAGGATTTACCACAAGAGGTCGCCTTTTTCTGCCGACAAGACACACATTCACCATAAGTTTATGAGTGCCGGATGCACTCAGCACAAAGCTCTTGTAGCAATATTGCTATTGGCTGTATTTTATGTTGCAGCCAACCATTTCATGCTTATGGCAATGAGCAACACGGTTGTGTTTATCATAGACGTGTTAATATACATCGGCGTGAACCTTGCGCTCAACTATATAATAATGAGAAAGCATTCGCACGTAGGCGATATAAAAGTTGCTTCTGAGAGAGTTAAAAGTTAAACAAATATCATCAAGATTATTAAAAGCGTCCATTTGCAATGCGAATGGACGCTTTTTTGTTTGTATAACATCACCTTTTAAGATGCAGGAAACAATCTTTTATAAGCTACGAAAATCAAGATAAGATAAACATGTCGCTGCAGCCATTACTGCATAAAAATAAAAATGTGGCATGAGCCGCCTGCAAATGCCATTTTAATGTTCAAAATACTAAATCAAGAAACATCAAAATCACGGCACTCGGCTCATGCCACAGATATCAAATAATTATAATTTACATCACCCAAAAGCGTGGCACCAATTGTATATATCCCACAAAACCTCAAATAGGGTGGCCCAAAACCACGGATAATATATTTACACTTGTATCTTAACGGAGTACAAGTTTATACCCTGACTACAATTTTTTGAAATACATACGATAAGTACCCGACAACAATATCATCTTGTTTCCACTAAGACTTTCTATGGTATACGTCTCGTCAGGCGCCACAATTCCAAAAGGATTAAGCAGTGTAATGTCCTCAAGGGGCTTGTCACCATTTTCACGATCATAGATATAAGGGTCATAAAGACGAAGGGTGGCACCATTATGTTCAAACCTCATCAACAGGCTCTGATGCATCCCCGACTTATCGTCGAGCTGCAACAGCCTGGCCTGAAACGACCAGTAGATTCGCTCATTGCCAAGATCTGCTGTGGTCGACGTGGCCAGCGTGTCTACTCGCGTCAAATGCCACATACCATCAAGGTCGCCATTGTCCAGCGTCCGTATCTCACACGCCCCAAACATCATGGAAACAACAAAAGCTATAAAAATATTTATGTAACAATGTTTCATCTTCATATACGTAATTATAAATTAAGAAGTCCGGTCTTTGCCACCGTCAACTGAAATCCGTAATTGTTGCCAAGTATGCTGCCAAGATCCATGCCATAAGCACCCTTAACGCTCCATCCCTTCAGCAGTTTGCCGCCAAAGGCGTATTGTCCCTCAAGCATAAAGCTGAAATTGTGGCGGGTCTTGCCATACGGGTCGTCATAAGTACCCAGGCCTTCCTGCCACGAAGCCAGCAATCTATATGTAAAGCGCTCAATAGGACATCCGTCTATACCGAGATGAAAAGCCATGAAGCGGTTGTCCTTCACACATATCGTGCCGTCTGAATTATACAGCGGCGAACGGTAAAGCGGATTGCCCATCACCTGTCCCCAATGCTGCCAGCCTGTATACATTCCGTGATTATAGAAATTATCCTTGCCGCCTATATGGTCGGGTATCGTACTTGTATGGTCGTGATAAATAGGACCGCTCTGATATTTCGAATAAATATACTCAAACACCACGCCGTTCACCCATCTGTCATAGTTCATTCTGAACTCTGCACCAAGCATAATGTCTTTAAAGTCATACAGAAGATAGCGGCTTTTCTTCTTTTCCTGCCACTCGCTTCCCTCGCCATATCCGTCATAGTCAACCAGGAACATGGCTGAATGATCTTCAAAATATTTGTCGGCATAGATGCTAAAACGCCACAGGTCTTCTTCCCAGTTAAGGCGCACGAGCCAGCTTCCTACCTGATTGCCTTCAGCGTTCTGATAAGTAGTCTCGCCAACATCAGCCCCGCCAGGAATAAAAGCATTCCAGAATGCACTGAAACCGGTGTCGCCCTTTATGGCTGTCATGCCTCCATTTCCGTCAGGAAGATACGACGTTCCGCCGAAAGTTGAAGCCATCTCAAGTCCAAGTTCAAACGAGAAAGGACAAAAGAAATTCTCATTTCCAAACTTCAAATATCCGGCCTTGCTGTGATACAGCACATTGTCGGCATATTTGCTCTTCTTTCCTGTAAAGTCATGCTGCCATCCGTCATCAGTCATCATTCCGTAGGCAATGTGTCCCTTTAGGTGAAGCCAGCCGTTGGCAAAAGGCAGAGTCCAATAATCAGGCAGAGCCAGACGCACCTGTGGCACAGGTCTTGCGTTAATGCTAAACGTCTGCGAACCACTGCTCAGACGGTCGTCCTTCAGTTCCATTGGATACTGTTTGCTTCCAACGGTAAGCACTCCATGAAGCCAGCGTGCCTCAACGAAAGCCTGCTGGACAACGAAATTGCTTGTATAATTATAAGGCACGGCAAGATCTACGCCATAGCCTACTCCCCACCGTCTGGCCGAATCAGTGCGCAAAGGCCTGAACAGGCCAGCCCTGACATATCCGTTCGTTTCGTCGAGCGAGCTAAGTCCGTATCTGTTGGCATTGAGCCAAAGCGGCGTACTTCCAGAAGAGAAGTCGGCCTGCATCTCAACATTATATTTAAGTCCCTTGTCGAGACGCAGTTTCTCAGGCTTGTCTTCTTCCCATCCTTGTGAAAAAGCCTGACCGGCAGATGACAATAATAATAAAGCGAGTAATAATGATTTCATCAAAAACAAATTTTAATATATAACGCCATTTATTAAAAAATATTACATTTACCATTCAAAAGACTTATCTCATCCTTTAAATAAAGGATTTACGACACACAATCAGATATAAAACAGCACTGAATATAACGTAAAAATACAGCATCTGCATGCAGAATAAACACAAAATAGGGATTTTCCCCCTTGAAGTTAGGGAAAAACCTTTTTACATATGAATAATTATAGCTTTCTTTGCATACGGTTAAAAAGAAAACAGAAAGGCTTTGACATGAACAAGTTTATAATAATACTGACAACCCTGCTGACACTCACCACCGCAACAAAGGCGATGAGTTATAGTCAGGCACGCGAACAGGCACTGTTTCTGACGGACAAAATGGCCTATGAGCTGAACCTGAACGAGGAGCAATATGATGCAGCATACGAGGTGAATCTCGACTATCTGATGAGCATCAACACATACGATGACCTGTACGGCACATACTGGACACAACGCAACCTCGACTTCAGCTACATTCTGCTCGACTGGCAATACAGGGCATTCTGCGCCGCAACATACTTCTACCGCCCGCTTTACTGGACCTCCGGAGTATGGCACTTTGCAATTTACGCCCGCTATCCACGACGCGACTACTTCTACTTTAGCCGTCCGACTGTATACATATCATATCGCGGAGGCCACAGCTGGCACCATAACGGAGGATGCAGCTGGTATAAAGGGCGCACGTTTAACCACGGAAGTATAAACAGAGGCCACGGCATGAGAGACAGATTTGACCGCGGCGACTACGGAAGAGGCCATAAAGGTGCTTTCTCCGGAAGAGACAGAGACAACAGGCGGCCAAGAGAAAACGGATGGGGCCGCAACTTCAACCGCAGACCTGAAAACATAAAAACCATTCAGAATGTAAAAGGGAACATCAACGGAAGCAACCTGAAGGGACAAAAAAGTTTCAGAAGGAACAACCGTGAAAGCAGTACGCGGACAACAGCAAGGCCGAGACCAAACGGCAACGGAAGCATGAACTTCAACGGGAACAGGAGGCAAGGCATCAGCCGCCAGATTAAGACTCCCAACAATACTTTCAGTCCACAGAGGTCAACCAAGAGCTTCAGCGGAAACAGAAGCACTCCCACACGCTCATTTAAGAACAGCGGAAGCAGCAGCCGAAAAAGCTCATCTAGCGGAAACAGCGGCAGACACTTTAGCGGACGAAGATAAAAGCAAAGCCATGCAAACAGACTGTATAATAACAGCATGAGCCCGGCATCATTGACACGACAGAATAATTTGCCGCAAACATAAACGACAAACAGGGACGTTGACAAAGGGCAATGCTGCCGACAAGAGGAAGAAACATTAAAACTGATAACAAAATAAGTGACTGTTGAGGACTGAAATCTGCAATTCCTACAATAAAGACTACTTCTTAAACAGCAAGATACATGGTCTTCAACAGTCCAAAAACACCAGGACCGACAGGAGAAATCCTCGTCGGTCCTATGTATTTTGGCGTAATCAGCGCCTTATGCAATCGCATAATACAGACAATACTGCACCTACGGAGAACATCTGACGGCAACAGACAACAACCAGATGAACTGCCATAAGCGCCCGGCAGACTTATAGCCTGCCAAGACTAAAGCATCAGCTGTCTTACCTCCGTATTGCGCATAGGCGCAATATCCTTCATTTCCTTGTCATAAAACACAGCCTGAATAGCCTTGTTTATAATGCCATGCCCAACGGCAAGCACTCTCTTTTCAGGAAAATTTTCACGTATAAAATCAATAAAGCGCCTTGCCCTTGATTTCAAAGCGTCAATTGTCTCTATGTCATCAGGCCATTCAACATCCTTCAAGTCAGGTATGTAACGTCCGGTAAAACTGCCCCAGTCGCGTTCTCTGAGCAGTTCCGTGGCAATAACTTCAGCCCCGTAAGGCTCTGCCAATATTCTACATGTCTCAACAGCACGCCACAAATCGCTCGCCACAAAGACATCTATATGCTCGGATGACATCTGCACAGCCAGTTCGCGAGCCTGCTCACGTCCTTTGTCGTTAAGCTCGCCCTGCGTCTGTCCCTGCATGATGTGGTTTGCGTTGTCCACAGTCTCGCCGTGCCTTACAAGATAAAGAGTTGTCATATTTCTTTAGTTTTCAAATCAATGCAAAGGTAATACATAACGAGAACAAAACAAAATAAAAGTCAGCTTAAGCCTGATGTTATCTGTTTTTTAGCTGACGGCAGGACACGAAAGCCTTTGCATGCATATTAATGGCACCCATATACAGTGCCGGCAGCGGGATAAAGTCAAGCCGGACACGGCCAGCATCACTTTGTTATCATTCTTTGTATAAAATAAGTTAAACTTATTGTAAACAAAGACAAAACGCACTATCTTTGTAAGAAAGAGCAAAGAACTTACAGCCTGAATGCCGCATGGCCGACAGGAAGAATAAAACTGCATAATGGCTGCATGACAATAATAATCCTTAAGGACTATATATAAAAGAAAATCTAAATAAAATCTACAGACATGAAAGTATTGCAAAGTTCTGTTTTTCGCGCTATATGCGCAATAATTATCGGCATACTGCTGATAAACAACCCCGACAACACCGTGAAAGGCATAACCATTGCCATCGGACTGCTGTTCCTCGTGTCGGGTGCAATATCGTGTGCGGTATATCTGAACGCCAGGGCGCACGCATCAGACACTGAAATTTACGACGCTCAGGGACGACTTATTGTAACGGGCAAGCCTACATTCCCTATTGTAGGAATAGGCAGCGTGCTGCTCGGTCTGATACTGACCATAGTGCCCGGTCTGTTTGTCAAGTCGCTGATGTACTTTCTCGGAGCCATAATCATCCTCGGAGCCATAAACCAGTTTATGGTTCTGGTCAATGCCAAAAGGATGTTCCGCGTGCCACTGTGGTTCTGGATATGCCCGTCGGTGATATTCCTCACTGGCCTGCTTGTACTGATTAAGCCAATGGAGACGGCATCGCTGCCGCTGCTTATCATAGGATGGTGCCTGCTGCTTTATGGCGCAACAGAATGTGTCAACGCATTTAAGATTCACCGTGAGCGCAAGCGCATCGAGACAAATCTGACAATAAAAGACAAAGACTAATAACAATAAAGGCTGCCGTGACAATGTCGGGCAGCCTTTATTGTTTTGTTATAAGAATGAGGTCTAATGCCGTCAACGCTACAATGAAGAAGCATTAAACGTTTACAAGACTTTCAATGTATTTACAAAGGATGTTTATTCCCTTATGGTTCTCTCCTCCCTGCGGAATTATGAGGTCGGCATACTTCTTTGTAGGCTCGATAAACTGTTCGTGCATGGGCTTAAGCACTTCGAGATAACGGCTGATAACCATGTCTACGGTGCGCCCGCGTTCGAGCACGTCGCGCTGTATGTTGCGTATCAGACGCTCATCCGAGTCGGTGTCAACAAATATCTTCAGGTCCATCATGTCGCGCAGTTTCTTGTTGAGCAGAGTCATGATGCCTTCAATGATTATCACTGGTTTCGGCTCAACGTGCAGCGTTTCTTTCAGTCGGTTACACTTGATATACGAATATGTGGGCTGCTCAACGGCCTGTCCGTTTCTCAGTTCGTTTACCTGCTTGATAAGCAGTTTCCAGTCGAAAGCATCCGGATGGTCAAAGTTTATGGCATGACGCTCCTCCTCGGTCATGTGCGACGTGTCGTTATAATATGAGTCGAGCGGAACCACAACCACATGATGCGGCGGCAGCGCCTCGGCTATCTTTCTCACAACGGTGGTCTTGCCCGAACCTGTTCCACCGGCTATTCCAATAATGGTCATACTCTATATGTTTTTTAGTCGCAGGCAGTTGTCTTATATTTAAAAGGTAGATATGCCCTGCGGATTTATGGTTAATAACTTTATTGCTTAAATAAGGCCAAGTTGCCTGAAGGCTTTTTCATAATATTCGGCCTTACGCTCAATCTTCATCGGATATGCGCGCGAACTGCTCGGCATGCGGTATAGCGTCAGACTGCGGCCTAAGGCAGAAAAGCCGATGCCCTCGCCCACCTTCGGCTGCTTTATTCCGAAGTAAGAGGCAAATGTGTCCGTAGCCTTCTGTCCCGTGGTTATCACGGCGCGGCATGTTGGTATGGAGGCCAGCAGCGAGCCGAGGTCGGTGGCTTCAACAATCTCAAGGTCTTTGTCTGATGCCGTATTCTTTGTGCGGCACACCTTGCACGCCGTGTCGTAGAGACCTATGCCCTTTTCGTTAAGGAAACTGATGATGTCCTCACGTCGGAAAGTCTTCGCATCACTGTCTACAAAATGCAATTTGTCGCCGAAGAATATATGGCCGAATATGCGCCACATGTCATTGATGAAGTTGGGATAAAAGAAATCCATACACCAACGGTTGCGTGCCGGCGGAAAACTGCCGAGCATCAGCAACCGTGTGTTTTCAGGCAGAAAAGGCCTTAGCGGATGTTCTTCTGTAACGCTCATTTCTGCTCTTTTACCAAGTAAACAACAACAGGCAGGTGGTCGCTGTATCCGTCGAGCCAGATGCCTCCTCCGTGTGTACGCTTAGGCGTGCCCTTGTATTTTCCTTCATTGTTGAATAGATAGTCGCGGCGGAATATCTGATTCTTCCAGAACTTCAGTGTCGAGAAGTCTTTCTTGCCGTCGCGGTTAAGCATGTTTGGCGTAAGCACTATCTGGTCGAAAAGATTCCATGAGCCCTGATATGAGAGCGTGCCCACGCCCTGCTTTGTCAGGATGTTATACCACGGATTATACATGTCGCCATCCTTTACGTCCTTCACTTCGGCCTTTGCTCCCAATATGTCTTTCATGCTCTTGTTTGTCGGGTCGTCGTTCATGTCGCCCATAACGAGCACCTTCATTGCCGGATTCTCGCTGACAAGCGAATCCTTGATGTTCTTGACGAGCTGTGCAGCCCTCTCACGATATGAAGATCCTGAGAAACGGCTCGGCCAGTGGCACACGATGACCGTAACAGGCTCGCCTGCAAGCTCGCCGGTAACGGTGAGGAATCCGCGCGTGCGGAAGTTGGCAGGCATGGTCTCGTCGGGTATGTATGGCAGCAGCGTAGACTTATTGACTGTGAACATAGAAGGATTGTAGAGCAGCGCACAGTCGATACCGCGGCTGTCGGGTCCTTCAATATGTACATATTTATATCCACGCGCGCGAAGAGGCTCCTGCGCCGTAAGGTCGTTGAGCACATTGGCGTTTTCAACCTCAGACAGTCCTATCACAGCACATCCCACGTCAGGCAGCACGTCGGTGCCCATATCGGCCAGCACCTTGGCCATGTTGCGCAACTTATGCGAATACTTAAGACCGTTCCAGCGCGACGAACCTGTGGGCAGATACTCATAGTCTTTCTTGCCTTCATCATGACATGTGTCGAAAAGGTTTTCCTGATTGTAGAAACCTACGGCATACACTGAGTATTTCTTCTGTGCAAAACTGCTCACGGCAACAAGCCAGAGAGACAAAACAATTAACAGATTAAACTTTTTCATAATATAAAAATCATTGTTTCTTCAATACAATTTTCTGATTTATCCCCCATGGCAATGCTGAAAGCATGGCTTTTCGGAGGTGGTGGTTATTTTTGCAAAGATAATGCAACTTAAAGATAATTCAAAAAATTAGATACTTTATTTTTTGATTATCCGGATTTTGAAACAAATTTGTAGAAAACAAGTAACAATAATGACACACTGCGCCAAAAACCCACATCAGCGCCAACCGGGAGAAACCTGAAGGATACGTCACAGCACGCCAGCATGTGCCCATATAGTAACTTAAAGCCCGCGCCGGCCACAAACAACGCATCGGCCCAATACTGCCGCAACCGGCAACATCACGGCAAGCCTCAACACAGCTCAACATCTGCATGGAACACGCTGACCAAACTGCACATACGCACAAGCCCAAAGCCGGACAAAGACAGCCGTGCGCACAGCGCTCACGCACAAAGAGATAACACACTGACATACAATAAGTTACAAACGGCATTGTAAAAGGTATCCTTTTAGGCTGCAAAAGGTGGCATATTGCAATGTAAAAGGTGGTCTTTCAGAAGCCAAAAGACCACCTTTTGCAAAACGGCATTTTGCCAACCATAATACACGGACAAAAAACTGCACGAAAAAATACCAAAACGCCATTGGAAAAAACGCAGGCTAAAACTGCATAAAAACCGTGGCATGCGAAAAATAGAACAAAAAAGCAAACTGCAAGAACACCGCTTGTTAAAGTTGCATAAAGCTAGTAAAAACGGGCTATTCAAGGCCAATGAACGTGGAGATATTACACTCTGATTAAATTTAACACAAAAAGAAGCAAGCAAAAAGATTATTTTTTGTTTTATTTTTGATGTTTATCTAAAAAAAATTATCTTTGCCAAAAGTTTATTACCTAAAACCATTATTATGCAAAAAAAGCTGAAATTAGCAGTGATTGCTTTATGCTATACGCCTTTGCTGCATGCGCAAAGCGATTCCATAGGGCAAAGGGGTGCCGTCTTGAGTGAGTCGGCATTCACATTCACGGAGGCACAATTGGGCGAAGACGATGACATGTCACAAAACGTAACCATAGTGAACTCTAACTCAAACATCTATGCAAGCGAGGTTGGATATCTGTTCTCACCTATGCGTTTCCGCTACCGTGCATTCGACCAGAAATTCAACGACATCTACATTAACGGCGTACCGATGAACGACATCGAGTCTGGACAGTTCCGCTATTCGGTCGTAGGCGGACTCAACCAGCAGACACGCAATATGGAATTCTCATTGCCCTTTGAGAGCAACAACTTTGCCATGCCGTCAATGGGCGGTGCCAACAACTATAACTTCCGCCCGGCTGCCATGCCCACAGGCCACAGACTGACGCTGAGCGGCGCAAACCGCAACTACACCCTGCGCGGAATGTACACATTCAACTCAGGACTCAACAGCAAGGGATGGGCCTTCTCAGGCAACGTAACTTACCGCTGGGCCAACGAGGGATATGTTGAGGGAACATTCTACAACTCGCTCTCTTACTTCCTCGGCGTGCAGAAGGTGTTCGGCGACGGCGCACATTCGCTCTCGTTAGTAACATGGGGCAACCCCACGGAGCGTGCATCACAGGGTGCTGGTACTGACGAGATGTACTGGCTGGCAAACGACCGCTACTATAACCCTTACTGGGGATATCAGAACGGCAAGAAGCGCAACTCGCGCATCGTGACAGACTTTGCACCTACAGCATTGCTGACATGGGACTGGAAAATTGACGACGAGACAAAACTCACCACGTCACTCATGGGAAAATACAGCATGTATAAGAGCACAAAGCTCAACTACAACAATGCTGACAACCCACACCCCAACTACTGGAAGAACATGCCGAGCAGCTACTATGACGTATGGGACGAGACCGACGCCACCAACCGTACGGAGCAATGTCTGGCAGACTGGAACACGGCATACAACTACTGGACTTCGTCGAAGGCCAACCGCCAGATAAACTGGGACCGCCTGTACTATTCTAACCGCCAGGTTTCAGCACAGGGAGCCGACGCCATGTACTACATCCAGGCCAAGCACAACGACGCGCTGACAGTATCACTCGCGTCAACGCTGAACAAGCAGCTCAGCAAGAACAGTCAGCTCAACTTAGGTATCATCGCATCTACAAACAAAGGCATGCACTATCAGACGATGGAAGACCTGCTCGGAGCTACCACATATCACAACATAAACACATACGCCCTGGGAACATACGACCGCAACGCCGACGAAATACAGTACGACCTTAACAACCGCAACGGCGTGGTAAGAGAGGGCGACAGATTCGGCTACGACTACAACCTGCTCGTAAACAACGGCAAAATATGGTCGAGCTACAGCGAGAACTTCGGCATTATGCATTACACCATAGCAGCAAAACTGGGATACACCAGCATGCAGCGCGACGGTAGAATGCGTAACGGTATGGCAGCCAACAACTCTTACGGCAAGAGCAAGACAGCCCAGTTCCTCGACGGAGGCTTCAAGCTCGGCACGAGCTTCAATCTCGGACGCGGTAACACGCTGACCTTCGGAGCCGGATATGAGCACCGCGCACCTCAGGCAAGAAATGCGTTTGCATCTCCTGAAATCAACAACGACTTCGTGCTCAACCTCAAGAACGAGCGCGTGTTCAGCACCGAAATCGGCTATCAGCTGCAGACATCATGGCTGCATGCCAACATCAACGCTTATTATAGCTATCTGACAAACGTAACCGACTGGCAGAACTTCTACTTCGACGATATCAACTCGTTCTCATACGTATCTCTGACAGGCATGAAGAAAGAGTATTACGGAGTTGAAGCCGGACTTAAGTTCAAGGTTACAAGCGCATTCGACATCAAGCTTATCGGTACTATCAGCGACGCCAAAATCAAGAACAACGCTCATGTACGCTACATGAACTCAACAAGCGCGCTCTACACCGACGAAATAGTATACAACAAAGGCATGCGCGACTCTGGCACACCGCTCACAGCAGCAAGCCTCGGCTTGAGCTATCACAGCAGCGGATGGTATCTCGACCTCAGCTGCAACTACTACGACCGCATCTACCTCTCTTATTCTCCATGCTACAGATACGAGAGCACACTCAACGCACGTCAGGAGGCTGTAGGCGACATCTACGACAATGAAGGCAACGTGCGCGCATCTGCATTAGAGCAGGCACAGGGCCACGGCGGATTCATGCTCGACGGATCAATCGGCCGAAGCATCTATCTGAAACGTGGATCGCTCTCTATCAACCTCATGGTTACAAACATCCTGAACAACCAGAACCTCTGCACCGGAGGATATGAGCAGAGCAGAAGCGACTACACAAGCTCTGGCAACATCCGCGCATACCGCTTCTCTAAGAACCCGATGAAATTCTATGCTTACGGAACTAACGGCATGCTGAACATTACTTACAGATTCTAAAAATCAAAAGACGATGAAAAAAATTAAATATATAAAACTGATAATGCTCACGCTGGCCCTCGGACTTTCAGTTACATCATGCATGGACGAAGACTGGAGCGACCCGACAGGAGACACCGCGCCCTACGGCAATAACGACATACAGGAGACAAACGTAATATCTATTGCCGACCTAAAAGCCAAATATGCATCAACCCTGGCCAACCAGAACGACACGGCGCGCATAACAGACGACCTGCAGATAAAGGCCCGCGTAACAGGAAACGACATTGGCGGAAACATCTATAGCGAAGTGGCTGTCGACGACGGCACAGGAGCAATACTTATCTGCATCTCTCAGGGCGGACTCTTCGGATATCTGCCTGTAGGTCAGGAAATACTTGTAAACCTGAAAGACCTCTATATCGGAACCTACGGATACCAGCCGCAAATCGGCACTCCGTATACCAATGCCAGCGGAAAGACATTCCCGAGCAGAATGAACAAGACTGTATGGCAACAGCACTTCAAGCTGATGGGCGCAGCTGATGCGTCAAAGATAGACACTCTCGAGTTTGACATCAGCAAGGCAAAAGACGCCAGCTACATGAAAGAGAACTGCGGACGCCTCATGGTTGTAAAGGGTGTAAGACTCAAAGATGCCGACGGCGTGAAGACTTTTGCACCTGAATCAGAGAAAGACGGCGGCAACGGCGTAAGCCGTCCAATAGAAGGATTCTCTTCAAACGAATTCGTAGTACGCTCAAGCACGTATGCCGACTTTGCCGGAACAGTAATGCCACAGGAGAAACTTGACATAACAGGTATCTTCACACGCTACAGCAACACATGGCAGATACTGATGCGTTCTGACTCAGACTTCAAAATATCAGAATAAAAAACATTTAACAAAACAATAAAAGAACAACAGTTATGAAAAAGATATTATTTTCAGTGCTTGCCCTCGCTATGGCAGCATTCTCATTCACAAGTTGCGAAGACGTTCCCGCTCCTTATGACGATCCCAATGCAGGCGGCGGTGGTGAGGTAGTTTTGCCTGAGGGCGTACTGCTCGACCAAAGCTTCACCAACTCGTTAGGCAGCTTCACATCTGTATCAGCAAGCGGCTCGCTCAAATGGTACAACGACTATTCAAGCGCTATGGTTACAGGATTCCAGGACTTCAATGGCGACGGCCAGAAAGAGAACCAGGCCGGAGTTACATATCTTGTTGGCCCCGAAATCGACCTCACTGGTGTTGAAAACGCATACATAACCATCAACCATGCGCTTAACTACGAACGAGGCGACATCAATACAAACAACACTATCCTGATAAGCAAGGATTATTCAGGCGACGTAAACACTGCCACATGGGAGCCGCTAAGCTACAATACAGACGGTCTGAACTCAGGTTTCGAATTCTGCGAGAAGAGCGTAAACATCCCTGCATCATACATGGGAAGCAAGGTTGTTATCGCACTGCGCCACACCTGCTCAGAAAGCCAGTCATCAACATGGGAGGTTAAGAGCATCAAGGTTCAGGAAGGCAAGGCACCTGAAGAAGGCGGCAGCGAAACTCCTGACGGCACATATATCGACCAGGATTTCTCTTCTTCACTTGGTTCATTTACATCACAGTCTGCAAGCGGAAGCCTTAAATGGTATAACGACTACTCAAGCGCCATGGTTACAGGTTTCCAGGATTTCAACGGAGACGGCTCTAAAGAGAACCAGGCAGGTGTTACATATCTCGTAAGCCCTGTTATCGACCTTACAAGCACAACAGAGGCATATATCACCATTAATCATGCCATCAACTATGAGAAGGGTGACATCAACGCCAACAACTCTATCGTTATAAGCAAAGATTACAACGGCGACGTAAAGACAGCAACATGGAAGATGCTCGAATATGACACAAACGGCTTAGGCACAAGCTTCACATTTATGGAAAAGAGCGTCAACATTCCTGCTGAGTACATTGGAAGCAAGGTTGTTATAGCACTGCGCCATACATGCAACGACCAGCAGTCATCAACATGGGAAGTTAAGAAACTTTCTGTAAAAGACGGTTCTGTTGAAGAGCAGCCGGGCGGAGACACAGGCGATCTTACAGCTCCCAATGGCGATTTTGAGGCATGGGTGTCAGGTCTTCCCAACAACTGGTCGACAACATCTACAGCCGGAAATGCAACACTCTCTATGAGTACAGACGCTCACAGCGGCTCTTATTCAGTAAAAGTTGCCGGAGATTCAAAATACAACAAGCGTATATCATACAAAGAAATAGAGCTCAAAGCCGGTGAATACACAATGACATTCTACGCCAAGGCTGCCACATCTGCAGGAGCATCAGTACGTCCGGGATACGTACCTGTTACAGACGGAAAAGTAGGCAACTATTTCTATGGCGATTACACAAATGACATTACAAGCAGCGAATGGGTAAAAGTTACACACACCTTTACTATTGATGCAGACGGAACATATTGCGTAGTGATTATGAACTCTAAGAATCCTGGCGGAGATGTCCTCATCGACGACTTCACCTTGAGCATGGGAGGAACAGTCATTATAAAATAATTTATAAAAATTATTACCAAAACATTTGGCAGGCTGCGGAAATCTTCGTATTTTTGCAGCCTGTAATGTGTAATTATATTTTTAACAACAATATTTAAGAACAAAATGAAAAAAGGTATTCATCCAGAAAACTATCGCCCCGTCGTATTTAAGGATATGTCCAACGGCGATATGTTCCTTACACGTTCTACATGCAAGACTACAGAGACAGTAGAATTTGAAGGCGAAACTTACCCGGTGGTAAAAGTCGAAATTTCAAGCACATCTCACCCGTTCTATACAGGTAAGAGCAAGCTCGTTGACTCAGCTGGTCGCGTAGACAAGTTCATGAGCCGCTATGGTAAAGCTCGCAAATAATAGATTACCATATTTCGATTAACATACAAAGTGCGTTTGGGCGTAGTTGCATATACGTTTAAGCGCACTTTTTGTCTAAAGACATTTCTACTCTTTCCGCATCTTTTTCTTGCTGGCTTATGCGGATTGTTCATTATCATACCATCATAGTTATTAGTAAATTTATGTCTGTAAAAAGTATTTTTAGCAAAATAGCCCTGCTCAAACTCGCAATAATTCTGCCTTCATTTATTCTGCTGACAGTCTCATGCAGCAATGACGGCAACGACAACGGAGGGAGCGGAAAAGAAGAGATAAATCTCAATAAGAATGAGATTACCACAGACAAGGCTGTCACCCGACTTGAATTTCCACGCCTGAAAGGAGGCAACAGCATAGTTCTCATATACAGGACCAAAGGCGATAAACAGTATGACAAAGACGAAATCAACTATTGTGTCGAATGGGACTGTAGCAAGAAATCGCAGCGCTGGTCGTGCTATCAGATGCACCAAGGCTACACCGGAAATTACAGCCGTGTGACTGACAGCTATCATAACGACACCAACCTCGACTCAGAGTATTATTGGGCTGAAGACTATTATTATGGCTCCGGGTATGAACATGGACACATCTGCCCTAACGCAGACAGGAAATTTTCTTATGATGCAAACTACCAAACTTTCTATATGACCAACATGCAGCCGCAATATCACAAATTTAACGGCTACACAAACAGTGGTCAGGATCAAGGCGAAGGCCTATGGGTAAGAATGGAGGATCAGGTACGTTCATGGACTCCCAGAGCAAAGACTGATACGCTATACGTCTGTAAAGGAGGAACAATAGACAATGAAGACCAGATAATTTCAAGAATACAGGGTAAACTTATCGTACCAAAATATTTCTTCATGGCATGCCTTCTAAAAAACAGCGAGGGCTATAGAGCTATAGGTTTCTGGGCCGAACAGAAAAAAGACGAATGGCGGACAGACGACCCGCTTTCACTATATGCAGTTACAATAGACCGGCTCGAAGAACTTACGGGCATCGACTTCTTCTGCAATCTGCCTGACGATACGGAGAACAAGGTGGAAAGCAGCATAGCCATTAAAGCATGGGGACTGAAATAACCGATTACATCATTTAAATATCTGAAGAGCCATATCATCACTCCAGAATGCAGAGATTGATATGGCTCTTCACATTTATCATGTAAAGACTGATTTGGCTTAGATATAGCATGAAAATACAAACGTGAATAACACCCAAACGACCTAAAATAGACACAATAGCCAATAATCGCATTCGATATTTACGACTCTGCGAGTTTATCCTACCAATGTATCCATAATAACATTATCATCAACATATATTTTTATTCCGTCATTACTTATTGTCAATCAGAACAATATAAACAGACAAGAAACATCTTGCCAATTTAAGAGCAAATTCAAATATAGTTGCAGCATTATCGCGGATGATACAGATTCTATAAAACAAAAAATCGGCTCAAATCAGAATTGGATTTGAGCCGAGTGTTACATCTGAAAATCAATCATTTTCCATTTATTATCATTGTAAAGAGAGTATGCAAAAAAACATAATGACTAACAACTGCATAATTGTGACTATGAGTAAAATTACATTGTATGGTAAATCCGTGTTTTGTTTATCAGCACCCGTCTCGCCATAAATGTTTTTATGCAAGTCCCTCCTTACTACAACTGAATATAAAGACACTGTGCCGCTTGCATCACTGCAAGATTCGGCTATACACAACTTATTCCCAATAATTTATATCAACCTAAATTTCAACATCCATCAACTTTGTCTCTATATTCCATCAACCATATTATAAATAATCATCAAGTCATTTTCACCAATCCGCATGACCGGACAATATTTAAGCATTTCAGCCTATGGAATCAAGAGCATTTATGTTTTTCTTAATATCGTCATCGGACAACGAATAGTTAATCAGGTCTCCGTTGAGATACTGATCATAAGCAGTCATGTCTGTTAGGCCGTGGCCGCTTAGATTAAGCAATATCACCTTCTGTTCTCCTCTATCTGCACTTAGCTGCCTCACGTATGCTTGCCGCCATGGCGTGGCAGATATCAGGAGCCGAATATTGAGCGCCTTTTCAAGCGCATATCCTCAAGTGGTGCTGAACGTTAATATTTACGCATATCAAGCACCTCATTGGGGATGTCCATCCATGCATGCTTATTGTCAAACTTCTATCTGCAACCTATTCACAGAACACGAGAAAAGTTTTTCAATGGCTCTTTTGTTGCCAGATTAAGAGGCTGCAGCGGTTTGCCAACCACGTCTATCTATATACTATACCACCATGTGTGGCATCTCGTTTTCTTGCAGCATAGACCTCTTATGCCCCTTTATATCTCAATTTATATTTCCGATTGTTACTCTCAACATCTTACGACGACAAATTTAATATTTTTCTTTATAAAAAACAAGAAAATTTCAAATAATTTATTCAAAAAACTTACAATATGATTCCATACCTTATTATATAACGGCAAAAAAGGCCGATAAACGGATTTTTGTGACAAAATTAACTGCGAACAAGCTCTGCCGGTTACAAATAAAACACTGAAGTATCTTTGTTGTTTACAAAAAAACACTACCTTTGCATCATGCTTATTCTGATTACTGTCTTGATTTATTTTGCCGTCCTCTTCGGCATAAGCCGGCTAACATCACGTAAGGCCGACAATGAAACATTCTATCGCGCCAACCGCAAATCGCCATGGTACATGGTTGCCTTCGGCATGATCGGTGCGTCGGTGTCCGGTGCCAGTTTCGTTTCTGTGCCGGGCATGGTGATGCACATGGACATGACCTACATGCAGACGTGCATCGGATTCATACTGGGATATTTTGCCATAGCCTTCATCCTGCTGCCTGTATACTACAGACTAAATCTTACCACAATATATTCGTACCTGCGCGAACGCCTCGGGACGCGGTCGTACAAGACGGGAGCCGCATTTTTCATTCTGTCTGACCTCACGGCCGTAGCTGTGAAATTCTACGTTGTGTGCATCATCCTACAGCGCTTTGTGCTCAACGCCTATGGCGTTCCTTTCGCCGTAACGGTGCCCGTACTGATGTTCCTGATATGGCTATACACCCACAAGGGCGGAATAAAGACACTTGTATGGACCGACACTGTGCAAACGGCATGCATGCTGGGTGCGCTGGTGCTGATAATAATAAAGGTGGCCGGAGAGCTCGACATGAACTTAGGCGAAGCAGCAAAGGCTGTTGTTGCCGACAGCCACAGCCGCATGTTTGTGTTTGACGACTGGATGAGCACACAAAACTTCTGGAAACAGCTTGTCAGCGGAGCTTTCATCGTGATTGTCATGACAGGACTTAACCAGAACATGATGCAGAAGAACCTTACGTGCAAGACTCTTGCCGAGGCTCGCAAGGACATGTGTACTTACGGCTTTGCGTTCGTGCCCGTCAATCTGCTGTTTCTCTCTCTCGGCGTACTGCTCATGATGCTTGCCGGGCGCAAAGGCATGGCCCTGCCCGACAGTCCCGACGAACTGCTGCCCATGTTTGCCGCCACAGGCGAGCTGGGTTCTGCCGTGGTGGTGCTGTTCATCATTGGCATTGTGGCAGCTTCAGCCAGCACAGTCGACTCGTCGCTTACGGCTCTCACCACGAGCTATTGCGTCGACATTAAGGAGCGTCCGGACGACGTTGGCCTGCGCCGCCGCGTGCATGTGGTCATCGCTGTGATATTTGCAGTGTTCATACTACTGTTCAGGATGATAAACTCAACAAGCGTGATCGACGCCATATTCATCCTCTGCTCCTACACCTACGGCCCTCTGCTCGGTCTGTTTGCCTTCGGTCTGCTCACCAAAAGAAAGGCGAGCGACACAGCTGCGCCGTATATCGCCGTGGCATCACCTCTGATATGTCTTGCCGCCAACTACATCGTGCCGGCTGCTACGGGATATAAATTCGGCTACGAACTGCTGCTTCTCAACGGGCTCATAACCTTCTGCGGACTATGGATAAGCGGAATCGGCAAAAATCAGGATGCAGGCAAAGACATAAGATAAAAAGACATAAAAGAACAATCTGCAGGCACGAAACATCTTTTTATCATGATTATGCGCCTGCTTATTAAATTTGTTTTGTATTTTTGCACCGCAAATCAGTTTTAAGGTAAAAATTTTTCCAGGTAATATCATGGAATGGATTAACGGACTTTTCACCACACACTCTGCCCTGCAGACAATGGTACTGCTGTCGCTAATCATAGCGGCCGGACTGGCATTGGGCAAGCTCCACGTCAAAGGCATATCACTCGGCGTTGCCTTTGTATTTTTCGTAGGCATCGTGGCCGGACACTTCCAGCTAAGCGCCGACAAGAGCATGCTCGACTTTGCCGAGACATTCGGACTTACCGTATTTGTTTATACACTTGGACTCTACGTTGGCCCCAACTTCTTCGGACTGCTGCGCCACGAGGGCATAGCCGCCAACCTGTGGAGCCTTGGCGTCATAGTCATAGGCACCGTCATGGCCCTCGGCCTCTGCCTTGTCCTGCCCGTCAGCCTGCCCGACATGGTCGGCATACTGTGCGGAGCGACAACCAACACGCCCGCACTCGGAGCTGCACAACAGGCACTCGAGGCTGCAGGACAACCTAGCGGAGGGGCTGCCCTGGGATGCGCCGTTACTTATCCGCTGGGCGTAGTGGGCGTAATATTGGCAATGATACTGATCAGAAAGCTGCTGGTTAAGCCGGCCGACCTTGAGCCGCGCATATCCATGGAGGAAGACAACACATACGTGGCGCAGTTTGTCGTTATCAATCCGGCCCTAGAAGGCAAGACGCTTTCACAAATATCGCAGAAATCGCATATCAAGTTTATCATTTCACGCATCTGGCGCAACGGCGAGGTGATAATGCCGCTGGCCAACACCCAACTACACATCAACGACAATGTGCTGGTGGTCACCATGGCCGACGAAATTCCGTCGATAGAGATTCTGCTGGGAAAGAAGATTGAAACCGACTGGAACAAAAAGAAAATAGACTGGAACGCCATAGACGCCCAGGTGGAAAGCCGCGTCATTGTGCTGTCGCGCCGCGTGCTCAACGGCAAGCACCTCGGACAGCTGCACCTGCGCGACACTTACGGAGTGAACGTCAGCCGCATACAGAGAGGCGACATAAAGCTGCTGGCCACCGACGACATCAGGCTGCAGTATGGCGACCGCGTAACAGTTGTTGGCGCACCTGAAGACATAAACCACGTAGAAGGATTTTTGGGCAACGCCGTACAGACGCTCAACGAGCCCAATCTTGCGGCCATATTCCTGGGCATAATGCTCGGTCTGGCTCTCGGCACCATACCGCTCAGCCTGCCCGGCATGAGCGCCCCCGTAAGACTCGGCATAGCCGGAGGCCCAATCATCATGGGCATACTGGTAGGCTCGCTCGGCTCTCGTGCCCACTTCATAAGCTACACCACGCCGTCGGCATCGCTCATGCTGCGCAAGCTGGGCCTGTCTCTCTATCTTGCCTGCCTCGGCCTTGAAGCCGGCTATCAGTTTTTCGAAACCGTGGTGCGCCCCGAAGGTCTGCTGTGGATAGGCATAGGCTTCGCACTGACAGTGGTACCGGTGCTGATAATAGGAGCAGCCGCACTACTTACACGCAAATATGACTTCGGCACTATATGCGGCATCCTGTGCGGCTCTATGGCCAACCCGATGGCCCTAAGCTATGCCAACGACACGCTGAAAGGCGACTCTGCATCTATCAGCTATACGTCGGTTTATCCGCTGGGCATGTTTGTCCGTGTGGTCATAGCCCAAGTATTGGTGATGTTCCTGGTTTAGCCCCATTTTTTATATCACAGGAAACAGACGTTGCAGCCGGTCGGCCAATACGTAAAAAAAATAGAATATTGCAGCAAGGATAAATTTTCACTTTACTGCAATATTCACATTTATTCTTACTATTTGTATTTACCACACACTCTAAAACCGCAGTATTTTAAAATTAAAATCTTTTGCCCGTGATTTCGCAAAAATACGTGTGCAAACATAAATATCACGATTACAATATATTACAGGCAACCTACAGCATTATGTGCAACAAAACATACATGAAAAAGGCCTAAAAACCACTGAAAAAGGCAATAAAAACGGCCGTTTTATGAGCACAGAACAGGTATGTTTTCACTCATAAAGCGGCCATTTACCATTCAAAGCCTTACCATTTAACATGGTTTGTAAATATTATCTATCATCATAAAGCATTTTGCATTGATTTAAATTCTATTTCATCTTAAAAACCAGACAAAGCTACAATATCATTCTGACACACATCAGCGCGAATATCTTACATATTTAAAAACACAGAAAGGCTCATCAATATATCAAAAATAATTACATACGCTGCAATATTCAAATTATATTCAGAATGCAAATAATGTCAAAATTATTTATTGCTGTTCTTTTCAAGCCATTGCATACGACGCATGTCAGGCAGATGCTTTATCGAGAAGTTCTCAAACATGGCTTTAAATCCGTCACCGTCTGGACAAGCTCCCATCAGTCCAACCATTACAGGATGATTATCCTGAAGCCATGCATTGCGCATCATCGTATAGTTCTTGTCGTCGAACGAATAGAATATCTCAACAGCATCGAGCCTTCTTACAGCCTTAATCCATACATACTCAACAGGCTTGTCAAGCGGAATTATGCTCCAGTCGCTTGTATGATGGGTTACTACTGTGCTGAGGTTATACTTGCCGTCTACAAACTCAATTCCGGCCTTGATATAGTTTTCGTGGTCAATACGGATCATCAGTCCTGCCTGATCAAAACGTGTCTTATAGTCACCCGATATCTTGACCTTTGCTTCAAACTCGCCCCCGCGTATAGTGTATAAGAACGGGGCATCGTCTACCGTAAATCCGTAGTGAGAGATACGCCAATAATCTGTGTGTGGTGTAACATCCATAACAAGCGAATTATTTTTTATCTCCCATTGTTCCGGCTCGTTAAACCATTGCATCTTGTCTAACGACTGCGCCGTTCCTGTTAATGAAGCGGCAAACATTGATCCACATAACAACATAAGTCTTTTAATCTTTTCAATTATCATAAAAAATATTCTTTTTGATTATCTTTGCAAATGTAAAGCATTGACCATTGACTCGCAATAATTAAAAATAACCATTTTTTCTGCAAAATGAAGAACACCATAGACATATTGAACAAAGAATTCGCAAAACAGGATTTCTCAAAAGACAAAGCCTACGACAGCGCTACAGCAGAATTAATCAACACGGCATACAACTATGCAAAAATAGAAAATGCCATTGTCGTACTGAGCGACTTGCGTGCTAAAGTCAGCTATATAATCTATGGCAAATTTTCTCATATATTCGGTCTTGGCAGAGATGTCAGTGAAATGACAATGGCCTCTATCTGGGAGGAAGACATATTCAGCCGTATTCATCCTGACGACCTGGCAGACAAACATCTTCATGAACTTTGCTTTCTGCACTTCATAAAACAACAGCCAAGGAAAAAGAGGGCAGACTATTATCTGATGAGCAAACTCCGCATGAGGACAACCACAAACAGCTACATCCCAGTAATACACCGCATGTTCTATATTTTTGGAACTTCAGGCGAAACGTTACATATGGCCTTATGCCTTTATAGCCCTATGGTTATAGATTTTTCGGAGAGATGCGTAATTATCGATTCTTCAGACGGCCACACAATCCAACCGGAAGCCCAAAATAAAGACAACATTCTGTCAACAAGGGAAAAGCATATTTTAAGTTTAATCGACAAGGGATTGACAAGCAAGGACATAGCAGAAATGTTGCACATAAGTATTAATACTGTCAGTCGTCATAGGCAAGATATTCTGAGCAAACTTCAAGTGAGAAACTCTATTGAGGCCTGCAGAATTGCCAAAGAGCTAAAAATAATATAAGCCAAAGTTTTTTACGGAAGATGAAAACATGTGGAACATCAGCCTTATATTTTACGCAACAAGAATGTTATATCCGAAGCCATAAAACAGCCAACCCTACCATAATCCATATAAAGCTTAGGGAAATCCCTAACCACTTGTAGGGAAAACAATTCTGTTTATAGATATTTTACGCCTATCTTTGCAACAGAAAAATAACAAAAATGTCTGAGCTGACTGGAAACAGAGACTGAGACAGGCAAAAAAACAATAACAAAATAAAAGGAGACTACGCTATGAGAAGATTCAGACTATTATCGCTGCTAATGCTTCTGACGCTCACATGCGCAACAACAGGAGCCTCTACACTGACTGAGACATCGTATATAACTCAGCCCAAACACCATAAGAAACATCACCACAAGGCACCGCCACATAAAAAATATCATCACAAAAAGCGCCCTGCTCCGCCGCCGCACGGACGCCCGCCTGGAGTGGTGATACATCATAACCACAGGCCGTACATCTACTCACACGGACGTTACTATTGCGACAGGGGCGGCACATACGTTGTGGTAAAGCCGTCAATCGGAATGATTGTGCCAAGTCTGCCCACCGGCTATGTAACGGTTAAGCGTCCGCACGGCAGAATAGGCTATGCATTCGGCGGAGTGGTTTACGAGAAAATTACTTCTAACGGAGCATTTAAGTTCAAAATTGTAGGTTTCTTATAAAAAATAAATTCCAAATCTAAAATGATATAACCCCAAGACCTAAAATGATATAAACCTGGAAACCCTAAATAATGCTTTAATTTTGAATATAAAAAGAAAGTATGAACGCTGCAACAACCCCATGCGCGTTCATACTTTTGTTTTCATAAATATGCTGCTATTTTTTTATCAGCCCATAGGCAACAGCCATGTCTGCCACTTCGTCAGCCATCTCGTCGCGAAACCATCCGGGCGACAACACCTCGACCGCCCCGCCGCGTGAAAGCAGTTCCTGACGGAAATCGAACGTCGGCTTTATGTAATACTCAAATACGGAATAGTCTGAATATGTTTCCGTCTCGGTCTGCGAAGAGTGAAGTCTAAGCGAACGCAGATACATACGCTGACGGCCGTACACCTTTATGCGTACCCGTTCCGGCTTGATGTCTTCAGTTATTATTCCGAAACAGCTTGAGAACCATGCTTCAGGGTCGAAGTCCTTTGGATATGTAAACTTATTGTCTGTGGTGTCAAGCCTTAATATCCTGTCGAGCGAGAATGTCCTCACGGCATTGCGCTCGTCGCATAGTCCCACGACATACCACCGCTGCCTGAACACTTTGACGCAATAAGGACTTATGGTATAAACCTTAGCCTCGCCGTCAAAGTATCCCTTATGGCTTATCTCTATCTTCAGGCTGTCGCGCATAGCCTCTATCACCGGTGCAAGATAATCCCGGCCCGACGGTATTTCCTCAAACAATATGCGCCGCTTCAGATGATGGCTCTCATTTATAAGATTGTTCACCGCAAACGTATTGAGCAGCCAGTTGCGTATTCCGCCCCGCTCCATGTCCTCGGCATTTTCGATGTAATAATAGTAGCCGTGCCGGCGGTCGCATTCAATGTTTATGTCAAACACTTTCTCTATGGCTTTGCGCCAGTTATGAAACGTGCGCAGAGGCAGGTCTACGCCTTCGCTTAGCTGCGAGCGCAGCCACCGCTCGTTTATCTCCTCGAAGGTTATGTTCCGGGCACGGTAGATGGTGTCAACCAGCCAAATGTATTTGTCAAAAAGATCTTGTGTCATATTTTATTCTTATTTAAATGTCAATTTATATTACGATGTCTTTCGTGATATTTCTGCATCACTAATGAATCCCACTCTCGGCATCGGATTTTTGTGTATCAGTTCCTCATCACATTTCTCCTTTATATATTCCAGACTCATTTTCTCTTTTCCATAGAGAATGAGGTCGATGGCCTGCTTGCGCGCAACGTTCTCAATCTGCCCGCCGCTAAAATCATAATGATAAGCCAGATAGCATATATCTTCGTCACTGATTATAGGTATCATGCTCTTCCAGATGCCGCATCGTGCCACAATGCTCGGCTTTTCGAACTCTATCTTATAAAGGAAGCGGCGCTCAAAGGCTTTGTCCAGATTCTCAGTAAGATTCGTCGTGGCTATAAATATACCCTCGAGCTGTTCAAGCTCCTGAAGAATTATGTTCTGTATTGAGTTCTCCATCTTTTCCACAGCCCGGTCGGCACCTTTCTGCCTGATGCCAATCAGAGCGTCGGCCTCATTAAAAAGCAGGATTGGTGTTATATCTGAAGAGTTCACCAATGTACGGTAACGGTCAAAAAGGTTTTTCACATTCTTCTCGCTCTCGCCAACCCAGCAACTTTTCAGTTCAGCATAATTCACCTGTATTACATCACGGCGTGTTGCCTTAGCCAGCTGCATAACAGTTTCTGTCTTTCCCGTTCCAGGTGCGCCATAAAACAAGCACGTAAAGCCTGAGCGCATTCCTACTCTCTTTAATTCGCTGCACACTTTGGTGTATCTTTCTTCGGTGAGCAACTCTTTCAGCTGCTCGACCTGACGGCTTTCGCGTTTGTTATAGTACATCTTACACTCCGTTATGTCTTCATGCCTTATCAGCTCTTTGAATCTGGTCGTAGCGTTCAAATTCATGTTCAGCTCTGACAGAAACTCCTGTTTAGCCTTTACCGTCAGGTTATATTTCTCGTGGTTGGCCAATCCGTCTTCATTACAGAATTGAATCAGTCCGTTCTTTTGCAGCATGCTTTCGCCTCGAGAAAGCTTACCCTTCAGCTTATTTGCAATAGCCCTATTCTTGAATAAGTCTCTAAAACTTTGCGTGTCCAGGTTGTAATCGTTATCACAAACTAAACGACTTGCCCAGAAAACAAATATTATACCTTCGTCATTTACAGTATGGTCACAGATAAGTTTATAGGTACGCAACTGCTTTACAAACTCAAGATTTCTGTTTGTTTCAAGCAAACTGAATAATTCTGAAATAAATTCTTCATACTGCAAATAATCATAAACACGAGATTCAAACAGACTGTAAATCTCACAAAACAACTCATCGCAAGTAAGAAACTTAGGCTCAGCCGGCACAAATGCCTCATTATGCTTAAACGCATCTATCACATCAGGCCCCATGGCGTATGTTGTTTCACCACGTCTGTTTTTTATGCGTATCATCTTTCTTTTTAAAAGCTCGTCTATCTCAGTGCTGTAGTTTATCATCCTTACCATACGGCATTTCAAATATTCTGCCAAAGTTCGGAGTTCGACATCTCTGTCCCAGCAGTTGTCTACAAACAGAGACAGCAGCACGGCTTGTACTTTGTTCACGGACAATTTACGGCACACATAACTGATATAACGTTTTGCATTCTCATAAAACTCATCGCTCAGGTTTGAACCTTCAGAGAGTTCTACGATATTATCCATGGCCGTCATCAATGTCAGCTTTTCTTTCTTCTCTGTCTTTTCTGTCTGTTCGCCTGTTTCTGTTTTCACTTTTAATTCTCCCATCTTATGCATCCTTTATGTTTTTGCTTTATCATCTCCAAACTGTATAAGCCTGGTGTCTGTTCCGCCTTTTTCAGACAAAGCTACCTATTTAGCAGCCTTTCCGTGTACATCCAAGCCACACAGTTATGTTTTACGGATGCAAAGATTGCCATTAGCTATGCCAAAATAAAGCACAACCAAAATATTTTTCTACTTTTACATGCTCGATATCACCAAGATTACATCAACATGCTGCGCCGGCCGCTGCAGTGACACCTAAAGAATTTGCTATATTGTAACAAATTGTCTTTCAAGATTTTCTTATTTCAAAAATCTCTGTCGTAATTTACATAATGCCGTAGTTCGGCATCAAAAAAATCTGTCAGCATTTCGGAAAGTAAGATGTTGTACACACTGTCAACAACATACAATCTGAAACACTGACAGACAAGTCTCATGATAATATTACTTTTATAACTTAAAGCTTAATCCGGCTCCACGCTTCTTCAACGTCCGACATCATGTCAGAATACATTTTTTCGTGCGTATCGCCTGTATAGGTTGGATGCCAGCTGTCAATAACCATCTTACGGGTTCGTGGCGAATAATATACCCAGTTGTTCAGTTTTAGCAAGTCTGTAAGATAATTCTCTGCGACAAAATCCTTTATTGCCCCAGAAGCGCCACAACACAAAAGTATGTTTGCATCATAGGCAGAAATCTGTTTCACCAGCAAGTCTTTATAACGCTCCATATACGACTTCAACACAGAAGTTTCAATGCTGCTCTTACCTACTTGTTTTTTGCAGTTTACACGGGCAACGGGTGCCTGGTCGTAAAAGGGCTGATAAACATCTTGTCTGTCTATTTCAGCAAACTTCTTGGCATGTCCGTTGGCGTCGATCGTCAGCAATCCGTAAACCCAGCGCATGAGATTCTTATAGAACGGTGCAGAAACCACAACATTATTTTCGCCAGAGAAGTTGTTGCGTCCTGTCTCCGCACGTATGTCCCACGCTTCCTCATCATTAAGGTCTTTAGTCAGTATCAACACACGCCTCTTGGCACGCTCCCATATAGCATTCTCATTGCCCGGTTCACGGCTCCAATAGCCGTCTTTATAAACAAACCGTCCACGATAAAGCAGTCCGTCAGATGCTAGTTCGCAGCCATCACAGTTGGCGACAGAACGCTTCCGCCATTCAGCAAAAATATTATCTTCAAATTGCTTATAATTCATTTTCTATAAATTTTATATGCGCATCATGATTTTATTAATTCCAAAATATTGACAACACGCAACAACTTATTGATTCATTAATTAGCTAAACAATCCTGTTATCCAATTTGCTATTTCCATTATTAGAACTAAGAGTAAAACAATAATCATACAAAACACAACTATTAAAATTGCAGATCTAACAGCCTTACGATTTACTTCATCGATAATCTCTCTATCATCTTCAACAAAACCAACAATTAATCGTATATTCTGTAAATATGAACGATTAAAAAAGTCAAATATATTACCTATCCAAAATGGAATCAATCCAATTGCAATATCACGTAACGCATTATAGACTATAGCTAATGTCAAAGGTACCGAACGTATTTGAATTGCACTAACATATATGTAAGGGAATATTAAAATTTGAGTTAAAAAATCCCATATTCCACCTGGAATAAAACCAACAAAAGCATCTAAATGCCATTTATCCATGTATTTAGCAATATTCTGTGTGGCTCTATAAGATGAGGATTCTTCTATTTTCATCCTTTTTCTTTCCTTATCTGCTTTACGTTTTTCTTCTTTCTGAATTGAACGTTCAATTTCAAATTGCTCTTTTGAATCATTCAATCCTAGTTCTTCTTGAACTGCATGTCGTCTGTTTCTTAACTCACTCATAATTCTATCGTTTTATTTCCATTTAAAAATTCATCTAAATCTTTATCATTAAATATTTTTTTATTGCCGTTAGATAAATCTAAAAGTCCTTCTTTTAACATTTCTGGACTTTGTGCTGTATTTATTTTCTTTAAACATTCACGCAAAATTGCACTTTTGTTATCAATCGTAGCCATATCCTTTATAAATTCATTTTGTAACTTCTTGAGTTTTTTTTCATAAATTTTATTTGCTACAACATTTTGTTCTCGCATTGCTTTCAAATTAGCCCATGACTCCAATAAAACCACTGTTTTCTGTACAACTGCATTCTGACTTTCTGAAATGACGTCTAAATCTATATTAGATACATATGTAGAATTATTTTTTTCTTTCCCCAATTCTAAGGTCTCTTCTTTCTCACTTGATGTGCATTGTAAAGTTTTTTGATACATTTTTCTATTTATATCAATAGTCTTTAAGAACGTTTTTTTAAACTGATTTATATTATGTTTAATATCTTCAGGTATTTCCATTTTCTCATCCTCAATACATATTGCCTTCATATATTTGTCATCTAACTTACTACTTGCAATTTCACGTGCCAGACGTAGAAGTTTAATTAAATCTTCTAAATGTGGAAGAATTTTCATTTTAATATCGTCATTAACATTAATTTTGCCATTAATTGTTTTATTCATAATTTCAATTTCTTTTTTTATGGCAGAATATTGTTCTTTATCTTCTTTAAGACTTTTTTCTGTAGCATGCAGTTCATCTGTATCAATTCTTACATCTGTCTGTAAGTCTTCGTAACGTGAAATCACAGGTTTGCAAGCCTGAGACCAATCATATATGTCACGATTATATCGTTTGTAAGCAGAGCCAAATGTTAAAAAATTTATTAAGAAAAAAGGTTTATTGGGTTTGCTATTTTTTGCCTTATCATATTGTGCAGTCAATCCTTTAAGAACTTGAGTATTTTCTTCTATACGAGCTGTATATATGTCAATATTCAATTGTTCATCAGTCATATCTGTCTCTAATTTTTTATATATGCCCAATAACTTGTCCCTTTTATTTTTCAATTCTCTTATTTCTGCTTCATTATATACAGGGTCTTCAATAGCTTTCAATTCAGCAGAAAGAATTGTATCACTATTACGACAAAAGACTTCTGCTTTTGGTATATAAATATCATTCATTGTTTTATATATAACCATAAGACGTCCCAAATCTCCTTTAATCTGTGTAGTATCACGTTTTACACTATTTTTTAGGACAACCAAATTTTGTTTCAGTTCACATGTCTTTGAATTTGCATCCATATAATGTGAAACCATGTTCAAACCAGCCACCAACAAACCGGCCTGCTTACTTCCCATTTGTTTATATACAGAAGAAGATGATTTCAATGATTGAATAAAATTATCCTGAATTGAGCTCATCAAAGTCTGACATTTTTCTGATATTTTATCATATTCTAGTTTAACATTTTTCAGCATCCCCTGTACATCAAGCCATTCTATTGAATCAAAATCAAATAACTCTGGACTTACAGCTTTTATACTATCTCCAAAAATATCTATAAGCATTGCAGAAAATTTACGATAAACATCACATATTCTAGTACGCAAATTTATAAAATCAGTCATAATTGATTTTACTTGATATTTTGCATTACTATATGTATCAATTAAATTAGAATAATTATTAAATACAGCTTCTGCCTCATTTTTAACATTTACAACTCCCTGATTTCCAACAATCGTATTTACAAACTTATTTTCACCAACGATTGCAAAACTATCAGACATGATTTGCATTACTTGGTCTTCAAGTAATGCAAGTACCTCAACACTTTTATCTAACTTATCATATAAAATAGGAAACAAGAAATCGTTACATCCTTTTTCTATAAGGTTATTCAATTTATATTCAGACACCAATTGTTCTATACCTTCATTATTATAAAAAACATTTTTTATCGTTTCGTCTTCATTATAATAATTATAAGCTTCATAAACAAGTTTTCCTATTTCAAAAGAATCTTTTTTAACACCTTCATTTTGCAGTTCATAAGCCAAATCTGCACGCGTGTAAGTAGATTCTCTTTTACTTAATTCATGAGCTACATCATAAATTTTTTGATATATTTTTTCATCCATAATTTATTTTAGTTTAAAATTAATTATTCTCCCATCTCTCCCAAATACTCTTATAAAATTTAAGATTATTAGGCTGAGTTAAATAACCTTTTGGCAAAGTCCTGATACTTTGGCATTTTGGACATCGCAGTGGCATTGAAAATATGGTTGCAGCATATTCTATATCCGGACCAATGAAGTTATTACCACACTCGGTGCAATGAAATTTTATAAATCCTCTTAACATAATCTTTATTTTTTACGTTATACATTAATTTTCAATTCCAAAGATACGCCTATGATATGCCATACTAAAGCATAAGGTCAATAACTTGAACGGAAATTTCAGTAAAACTAAAGAGCCATGTTATTTCACAGCGCCGGAGAGTGGTTGCCCTTATTCGGACCTTTTGGATGATTTACGCACGGTGCTGCTGTCATCAGCATTATCGACGGGAACTTCCGACCACAATATTTACAGGTGTATTCGCTCTTCTCCGTGCCTTCATACAGCTTGTGGCGACCTTTGTTCGGGCCGTCGGGATGGCGGACACATGGGGCTGAAGTCAGCAAGCGCACTGACGGAAAGCGATGACCACAATACTCACAATAATAATATTTCTGCTGCATTTTTCCTCCTTTCTCCGACTGAATACCGGATGACAATACGATTAATGCCAAAAGGCATATGGCGGTTATAGATATAGTCGGTATTTTGTTTTTCATTATTATCTTATCAAATTTGTGTCCTTCAATATTTATTTAACAAAAATAGAGCATTTAAATCTGCAAATCAAGTTCACAATGGTTCACTTCACAATTATTAACCCAAGAGTGTTATTGTGTTTTTTCCTTATGTAACACGTTACAACAAATAATCAGCCGCCATGCGACCAACCATCAAGTTACGTTTTCAGTTTACAAAAAGCGGTGTGAACTCACTCCCCCACGCTTTCCGAGAGTAAGGTTCTGGCAAAACCCGATAATAAAGAAAACATGAAAGAGGAATCCACACCAATAGCATGGTGTGAACTCGCTCAGACAATCATTCATTACTATCAGGATTGAACTGCCAGATTCTACTCCCTGAACGTCACTGTCTGTGCGTGTACACAAGTACTTCTGTCTGTGCGCATTTTTCTGCACACAATATGTCAAAGGCAAAGATATTAATTTTTCATCAACATTCAAACCTTTTGTCTGAAAACTTGTGCCGTCCTCTTTCATTTTCTATTTTTCAAACAAATATAGGGCAATGTTATGCCAACATAGAGCATATGTTTGATGATAATGCCATAATTCTGCCGATAACCGGCAATTAATAATATTACATCATGGACAATTTGATTTTATAGAAGATTCTTTCTGAGCATCAAAACAAATGCTTCTACATTGAATGGCAGTAAAAGCCTGTAGCAGATATGCCATAATAACCAATACATATATCATATGACAAGTCAGAGGTCAAAGGCAATAAAAGTGTCATAAAGCCTCTTCAGCCATAAAACTATATTGCAACATCATTCTCATAATTCAAATTTAAGTTAATACATACGACACAAAGTGATAAAAATCACAAAATAAACAAACCAATGACACATATCAAGAGCGTTTCTTACCAAAATATATGTATATTTGCAAAATCCAATCAATGTGACAAATATCATTTCAATTTGTATTGTTATGAACAAAAAAGCAATTTTCACAATGGTTCTGGCAGGATTCCTTGGCTTGGCACAAGCCCAAAACAACTCCACATCTTTAGAGCATATAAAATCTGTAACAGCTGTAAGCAAAGTGCTTGGTGACGGACGCAAGGTGTCAACTGTCATTCTGGAATACGACACTCCTATAAGCAACAAGAGCCTGTCGGCCGGCAGCTATGCAGTCGTCGGCAAGGAGGTGACAGACGTATATGCCAATAATGTGCCGGAAAAGACAGAGAAAGGCACAGACGGAAAGTATGTCGTCATTGAGGTGAAAGCTGAAGTTGACTTATACGCACAGCCAAAACAGCCCACAAATGCTGACTTGGAAAAGAAAAAAGAGCGCGACCTGATGCAGGGTGGCCCTGGACTGAGGGCCGGATGGAGCACTGGAGGAGACGACGAATACCCCGGCAATGCTGTCGTGGTGCAGATAAAGGATATAAAAACTGCCGGAGGAAAAACCTATAAGGCCAGCGACACACAGATAAACAGCACAGAAGAGAAATGCCTTGTAGCAGACGACTTCAGGCAAGAAGAATTCGTCAGCCCGTATACAGGACAGGTGCTGCCATATAACATATATCTGCCCGAAGACTACGACCCCGCAAAAAAATATCCTCTTGTCTTGTTCATTCACGATGCCGGAGTGGCAAGTTCTCAGGTAAAGCAGCCCCTATATCAGGGCAACGGCGCCACGTCATGGGCTGAACCTGAGGCGCAGGCACGGCACAGATGCATTGTGGTTGCACCCGAATATCCTTATATAACAGTTGACGACAACTGGAACTACAGTCACCATCTCGACGCGACAATAGCATTGCTGAAAGACCTGCAGACACGCTATTCTGTAGACAGCAGCCGGATATACACCACGGGCCAGTCGATGGGCTGCATGTCGTCTATCGTGATGATGCTCAAAGAACCCGACATGTTTGCCGGAGCCCTGCTTGTTGCCGGCAAATGGCTTCCGTCTATCATGGCACCCCTTGACAAACAGAATATATGGATTATATCATGTGAGGGCGACAGCTCGTCCAACTCACTGCAAGGACAGGCTGTTGAGATATGGCGAAACCAGGGAAGCAAAGTGTCTGAAGCTACATGGGACATGACACAGACATCAGAAGCGCTCTCTGACGAAGCCGACAAAATGAGGGCCGAAGGCAACCATCTGCTCTTCACACATCTCACAGGCGGCAACCACCGCGCTACATGGTTCGTGGCTTACGGAATAAAGGGCGTGCAGGACTGGCTCTTCGAACAGCATAAATAGCGGCTACAGAAAAAACTGTCTATTGGCTGTCATGAAACGGTATTCTCAATCTGATTTGTCAAACACAAATGAAGATACCAATAATCTTTTATCAACAGCTAACAGCATCTTACCTTATAAAAGGCCATCTTTCGGGTATCAAAAGGACACCTTTCGGCACTCAAAAGGTATGCTTTTGCATGGAATGAGAAGAAAAGCCTGTAGCTGACGTAACATAAGCCAAATGCATTTATCATAACATGGAAAAGCAATAGAAATATTTTTCATAAAAACTCATCACTCGTCACATCTACACATAAGCTACTGATAATAAAGTATTTACGCTGTGATGAGTTACGTTTATGACTCATCACATTCAGGGTCGGCCTAAATCAGGAAAGGGCACATTCTGTCCAAAACAGCCAAGCGTGATGAGTGATAGAGTCAACTCATCACGCCATATCTCATTGACGGTCAGCGTGTTAAACCGCAATGTGACGAGTGATGAGTTTCTTTCAAAAAGATTATATGGCTTATAACAATAAAAACAGACTTTTGACATTGCCAGACAAAACGAATAGCCATGCATGTTAGCACCAATATCACAAGCCCGCCTATATTACGCAACAAGGGCAAATGCTATATGATGCATTTGCCCTTGCAGGTTAACCCCAATCGGTCATTAGACCGCACATAGCTTTATCAATTTTGTGTATTCATGCTTTCAGCCTGCCTTTTTGTTTCTATTGGCGTCTTTTTGTTCGCTTTTTCTTGACATAGCCCGCTATGCCTGCAAAAAATCCAACCAAAAGCCGCTCAATATAAAGCAAAAATACAGACTGAATCCTAATAACCGATTTGGGGTTAATTGTATATCATGCGCAGACGATGCCGCACAAAGAGCCTGTTCTGTCAGCCAGACTTACTCCCACTCGATTGTCGAAGGCGGCTTTGACGAGATGTCATAGCAAACGCGGTTGACGCCTTTCACCTTATTGATAATCTCGTTAGAAACCTTAGCCATAAAGTCGTAAGGCAGATGTGCCCAGTCGGCTGTCATGGCGTCTGTGCTCGTTACGGCACGCAAAGCCACAGGATGCTCGTAAGTGCGCTCGTCGCCCATGACTCCCACGCTGCGTATCGTAGAGAGAAGCACCGTTCCTGCCTGCCAAACCTTGTCGTACAGACATTCGCCGTCTTCGCAGATATAGTTGTGCATTGCCTCAATATAGATGTCGTCGGCATCCTGAAGTATGCGCACCTTCTCGCGTGTGATGTCGCCGAGAATACGAACAGCAAGACCCGGTCCGGGGAACGGATGACGCTTGATGAGGCGCTCGGGCATGCCAAGCTCGTAGCCTACGCGGCGCACTTCGTCCTTAAACAGCCACTTCAGCGGCTCGCAGAGCTGCAGATGCATCTCCTCAGGCAGTCCGCCAACGTTGTGATGGCTCTTGATAACCATACCTGTTATGCTCAGACTCTCAATGCGGTCGGGATAGATTGTGCCCTGTGCTAGCCACTTAGCATCAGTGATCTTCTTTGCCTCGGCATTGAACACCTCAACAAAGTCGCGGCCTATAATCTTGCGCTTCTGCTCAGGGTCGGTAACGCCTTCAAGGTCTTTGAAGAACTTCTCGCTTGCGTCAACGCCGATAACGTTGAGTCCGAGTCCCTGATATGCCTCCATAACCTTCTGGAACTCGTTCTTGCGCAACATTCCGTGGTCAACGAAGATACATGTAAGGTTCTTTCCGATGGCACGGTTAAGCAATGTAGCACAAACAGAAGAGTCGACGCCGCCGCTCAGACCGAGAATTACGCGGTCGTTGCCCAGCTGCTCCTTAAGCTCGCTCACCGTAGAGTCAACGAACGAAGCGGGGCTCCACTGCTGCTTGCTTCCGCAAATGTCAACAACGAAGTTCTTCAGCAAGAGCTTGCCCTGTGATGTGTGGAACACCTCGGGGTGGAACTGAACAGCCCACAATGGGTTGGTGTCGCTTGCATAAGCGGCATACTTAACGTCGGCAGTTGAAGCAATCACATGGCAGTCGGCCGGTATTGCGGTGATGGTGTCGCCGTGGCTCATCCATACCTGAGAGTTCTCTTCGAAGCCTTTAAAAAGAGCATTGTCGGCATCGAATGTCCTCAAGTTGGCACGTCCATACTCGCGTGTGCCGGTCTTTTCAACCTTTCCGCCGTTAGAGTTGGCAATAAACTGCGCTCCGTAGCAGATGCCGAGCACCGGATATTTGCCTACAAACTGACTGAGGTCTACCTTGAAAGCCTCTTCATCATGAACAGAATAAGGCGATCCGCTCAGAATCACACCGATAACGTCGCTGTCGTCTTTCGGAAACTTGTTGTAAGGCAAGATTTCGCAAAACGTGTCGAGCTCACGCACTCTACGGCCTATCAGCTGTGTGGTTTGTGAACCAAAATCGAGAATAATAATTTTCTGTTGCATATTATTATAATTGGTTTATAAAATTTTCTGCTTCTGCAAGTGTGTCAAGTTTTCCTACGTCCATAAGCCTCAGGTCGGTTTTGTCGTATCCTTTTATCACCACCTTGTCACACACTTTTAGATAAAAGTCTATTATGCCGAACTTGTCGGGGAATTCGTCCATAAGGCCGAACATAGACGGCGAGATGACATGTATGCCCGAGAACGCCAGCATGCGGCAGTCGGCAACATTCAGGTCAGGGTATGGACTTCTTACCTCGCCCGTCTCAATGTTTGTCCATCCTTTCAGCCTCATGTCGTCGTCAAAGAGCAGATAGCGCTTAGTCTTGCGGCTGCTTACCACGAGCGTCGCGGCGCTGTCGCCGTGCATGGCGTACAGATGTGAGAGGTCAACGTTGCTCAATATGTCTACATTGTGTATCAGCACTGGTTTGCTGCTGTCGAACAGCGACGCGGCTTTCTTTATGCCTCCGCCCGTGTCGAGCAGCTTGTCTGTCTCATCAGACACCTTGATGTCTGTGCCGAAGTTATCGTTGTCTTTAAGATAACCGACAATCTGCGACGCAAAATGATGAACGTTGACCACAATGCGGTCGGCTCCGGCATCTTTCAGCTTTTCAATAACGCGCTCTATCAGCGGCTTGCCACCTACTCTGACAAGTGCCTTCGGCATGGTGTCGGTAAGCGGTTTGAGCCTTGTGCCCAGTCCGGCTGCAAATATCATAGCCTGCATCTTCAGCATATTTTTTGAGTTTTTATTTCATTTCAACGCCTCAAGCGTCTGTGTTATGTTTTGTTCTCTGTGTATGATATGCACCTCTATGCCGAACTTCTTGTTGATATGTTCTGCCAGATGCTGTGCCGAATAGACGCTGCGGTGCTGTCCGCCTGTACATCCGAAACAGAACATCAAGCTTGTGAATCCGCGCTGGATATAGCGGCGCACATGAGCATCAGCAAGTTTATAAACGCTGTCGAGGAATGTCAGTATCTCTCCGTCGTCCTCAAGGAAACGTATAACAGGTTCGTCAAGTCCCGTAAGTTTCTTGTACGGCTCATATCGTCCGGGATTATGGGTGCTGCGGCAGTCGAACACATAACCACCGCCGTTGCCCGACTCGTCTTCAGGTATTCCCTTGTGATAAGAGAAACTATAGACGCGAACCACAAGCGGACCTTTGTTGTCATATTTAGAGAATGTGGCCGGACCGTCTGAAGGATGTGCCGCGAACACCTTGCTGTCTGATATCTTAAACCCGTCTGCACGGCTCAATGCCGGCTCTTCGAGAGTTGCAAAACGCGGAAGCTCCGTGAGCCTCTTCAGCACATCCATAAGATAAGGATATGTAAACACGTTAAGCTTAAGCAGTTCGCGCAGGTTCTGTATTGCTGGCGGTATGCTGTCAATGAAATGCTTCTTGCGCTCAAAGAATCCTCTGAAGCCGTATGCACCAAGCACCTGAAGCGTACGGAAAAGCACGAACAGGCTAAGACGCTCGGCAAAGTGTCTGACAGAAGGCACTTCGGTATAATTTTTCAGAGAATTATAATATTCGTATATCAGCTCGCGGCGCAGCTTATGAGGGTATTTTGCCGAAGCCTGCCACAGGAATGAGGCAAGATCGTAATAAAAAGGTCCCTTGCGTCCGCCCTGATAGTCGATAAAATACGGACGTCCTGAAGCGTCGAGCATTATGTTGCGCGCCTGAAAGTCGCGATACATGAAGCTGTCTGTCTTTTCTGCAACGAGGTCTTTTGCAAAAAGCCTGAAATTGGCTTCAAGCTTAAGCTCGTGAAAATCGAGCTCGGCAGGCTTTAAGAAACAATACTTAAAATAATTGAGGTCGAAGAGCACGCTGTTCTCGTCAAACTCCGGCTGCGGATAACAGTTAGACCAGTCGAGGCCGCGGGCGCCGCGTATCTGTATGTTCGGCAGTTCCTTTATCGTGTTTATCAGCAACTGCTTCTCCTTTTGGTTGTATCGTCCTCCGGCTTCGCGTCCGCCGCTGATTGCACTGAACAGCGACACACGTCCGAGGTCTTCCTGCAGATATCTCAGCTCATCGTCTGACACTGACAATATACGGGGTACGGGCAGCTGGCGCTTGCGGAAATGGCCCGAAAGATATATAAAGGCGTGATTCTCGTCGCGGCTTGTGCCTATTGCACCTATCACCGAACTGCCGTCGTCGCCTGTCATTCTGTAATATTCGCGGTTGCTTCCGGCCTGCGGCAGCTTCTCTGTGCTCACCGGCTCAGAGCCGTGCCATTGTCTATATAGTTCTATAAGTTTCTGCATGACGTCAAAACATTTTATCATCCTTCTTGCCCCGCTTCTTTCCGATAAACTCGGCCAGGACAAAATCCAGCACCATGAGCAGCAGTATTATGCCAAGAGACATCAGCCACGACTCCGTAATATACATCAGTCCGGCAGAAAGTACGATGAAAATAAGCCACTGCGACTTCTTTATTTTAAAATCCTTAATGTCCATAAAGTATTTTTCTTGACTCGAAACTAACCCGGCCATCAGCTTATGCCAAACTAATCTACAGGGCTGAAAGTGCATCAGGACATCGGTCCGCCCAACGGCGAAAACTTGCCCGACAACCATCACGCAGCCTCAACAAACGGGGCTAAGATGCCATAGCCGAATAACATTCGGTGCAAAGATAAGCAAAATCAAAGACAATATGAAATAATGGTGTTTATTTTTGACAAACGTAAGGACATAAAAAAAATCGCATGTCCTCACGACAAGCGATTTTCAAAAAACAAACTACTTAAAAACTAATCTACTAAAACAAATCAAAAAAATATCTACTTTAGGATCTTTATCCATAACGTATCTATCTGTTGACATGCAAATATAGACATTTTATAATTCGTGACAAAACATTTTTCAAAAAAAATTGCGCAAAAAAACATCTATACCGCAAAAAAAAGAGGCTGCCCGTTAAGCAGCCTCCCATTTTGTTATTTGTAGTTTACAAATTACATCATTCCGCCCATTCCGGGAGCGCCCATAGGCATCTGAGGCTTATCCTCAGGTTTGTCAACGATCAGGCACTCTGTTGTGAGGAACATGCCTGCTATTGAAGCTGCGTTCTCAAGAGCTACGCGGGCAACCTTGGCAGGATCGATGACACCGGCCTTACGCATATCCTCATAAACATCTGTACGTGCGTTGTAACCGAAGTCGCCTTCGCCTTCCTTAACCTTCTGAACAACAACAGCACCTTCGCCGCCTGCGTTGGCAACAATCTGACGGAGAGGCTCCTCGATTGCACGCTCAACGATGTTGATACCAGTCTGCTCGTCTGCGTTGTCACCCTTCAGGTTCTTCAGACCTTCAAGAGCGCGGATGTATGTTGTACCACCTCCGGCAACGACACCTTCCTCGATAGCTGCACGTGTAGCGCAGAGAGCATCGTCAACGCGGTCTTTCTTCTCTTTCATCTCAACCTCGCTGTTTGCACCAACGTAGAGCACTGCCACACCACCGGCCAACTTAGCCAGACGCTCCTGCAGTTTCTCTTTGTCGTAGCTGCTTGTTGTGTTTGCTATCTCGTTCTTTATCTGAGCAACGCGGTCAGCTATGAGCTGCTTCTCGCCAGCACCGTTTACGATAGTTGTGTTGTCCTTAGAAACTACGATCTTGTCGCAAGTACCAAGCATTTCGAGAGTAGCCTGCTCAAGCTTCAAGCCCTTGTCCTCGCTGATTACGAGTCCGCCTGTCAGTACGGCGATATCCTCGAGCATAGCCTTGCGGCGGTCGCCAAAGCCAGGAGCCTTAACAGCACAAATCTTCAGGTTGCTGCGCAGACGGTTTACAACCAATGTTGTAAGAGCCTCAGAGTCAACATCTTCTGCAATAACGAGCAACGGACGTCCGCTCTCGGCAGCAGGCTGCAGGATAGGCAAGAAATCTTTCAGGTTGCTGATCTTCTTGTCGTAGATAAGGATGTAAGGATTCTCCATTACACACTCCATCTTGTCAGCGTCTGTTACGAAATATCCGCTCAGATAGCCACGGTCGAACTGCATACCCTCAACAACACCGATGTGTGTGTCGCGGCTCTTGCTCTCCTCGATAGTGATAACGCCGTCCTTAGAAACCTTGCGCATAGCGTCAGCCAACAGTTTACCTATTTCAGGATCGTTGTTCGCGCTGACAGTAGCAACCTGCTCAATCTTGTCATAGTTGTCGTCAACCTTCTCAGCGTTGTTCTTGATATATTCAACAACGGCAGCAACGGCCTTGTCAATACCACGTTTCAGGTCCATCGGGTTTGCACCTGCTGTAACGTTCTTCAGTCCTTCAGTAACAATAGCCTGTGTAAGGATAGTTGCTGTTGTTGTACCGTCACCTGCATCGTCGCCAGTCTTGCTTGCAACGCTCTTAACAAGCTGTGCGCCTGTGTTCTCAAAGCGGTCCTCAAGCTCAACTTCCTTTGCTACGGTTACGCCGTCTTTTGTTATCTGCGGAGCACCGAATTTTTTCTCAATAACAACGTTGCGGCCTTTAGGACCGAGTGTTACTTTCACTGCATTTGCCAACTGGTCAACGCCTCTCTTCAAGAGTTCGCGGGCGTCTGTATCGAATTTTATTTCTTTAGCCATGATAATTTTATTTTTATATGAAGGCCACATTTATGGCACATTGTCCGTAGTCATAATGCCTACCTGCGTGCCGGAAGCCTCATAGGGTTGTTTTTAAATTATTGATCTGAATATATTATTTTACTATAACAGCGAGAACGTCGCTCTGGCGCATCATAAGATACTTAACGCCGTCATACTCAAGCTCTGTGCCTGAATACTTGCCGTAAAGAACCTCATCACCTTCTTTAAGAATCATTTCCTCATCCTTAGTGCCTGTGCCAGCAGCAACGATAGTGCCGTGCAAAGGTTTTTCTTTTGCTGTATCAGGAATAATGATACCACCGATTTTCTCTTCTGCCGGTGCAGGAAGTACCAGCACTCTGTCTGCTAATGGTTTAATGTTCATAATCTTTATATTTAAACTGTTATTTATACGTTTTATATTACCGATGCTTTGAGCATCCGCAAACACAATAGCGAAAAGCGTGCCAAAAGCCAAAATGTCAGTCTTTGGTTGTCAGTGTATGACAAACGTGTCAGTCATAACACATTGATGACACACTGCCAAGATAGTCACAAAAAAGAGACAATCCTACATGTCCTTATATATAAATATGTATAACGTGCTTTAAAATGACGCTACACGGAAGGCGCAGCCGTTAGAAAAAAGACAAATGTATTTTGCCGTCAATACCACAGAGATAATCTCTGAATACATCTTTATGCACACGATATTTTCAACTTATACCGTTTCTGACTTATATCCAGCTACAAGACATGCCGTCTGACGAATATTCAAAATGCTTGAATTATTGTCTAACAGGCGACATTATGACATAAAGAAAATGTCAGTAAAATTTAATGAAATAGAAATTCATGGGGCACATACAGGCATCAAAACGGCAACAAAACAAGGATTTCACAGCAAAAGACATGCACTTGTATACCAAAAGCTGGTCTTTTACATTGCCAAAGCTATGCTTTTACAACACAAAACACACTTATCCATAAGGCCGAAAAGCCTTAAATTACGGTAGTTTTAAGACAAAAGCGATGCACATTTATCGAAAATTTCTCATAACACAAAACTATTCAAGACATTACGAATGCACACTAAAAGCCGTAATTTTCAGCCGAAAATATTTTATCTTTTTGAACAACGCGATTCTGTGAGGTTATAAAAAATCAACATGTAAGCAATTTCGGTTAACTACTTACATGTTGTATTTCAACAAAACGAAATAAAAACAGACGTCATTTTTGCTTTTTTCCGTTTACAACAAGATTCTTTATCTTGGTATTTTCTATCACGCTTTTATCAAAAGAATTGGCGCTGTCAGTGATATTGCAGTTGACAAACGAGAAGTCTGTCAGCCGGTATTTGTCTGACGTTCCTACGTCAAAAAAGTTGTCACACGTAGCGTCAACATTGCTTACAGATATGTTGTTGCAAACAGACATCGGCATGTCGTCGCGCTGTTCGGGCTTATAGAATTGTGTCCAAGGACGAACGACAAGGAAACTTCCGCAACGTCCGCTCAACGTTTCAAGGCTTACATACTCATAATGCTGCGGCGTGTCGGGGCGCATCTTCAGCCACAGAACACGGTTGGCATCATTGAATGTGCAGCGTCGCATAACGATGTTGCGGTTGTGCAGACTCTCGCTTCCGAGCGTCAGGCAGCCATGCACCTTGCCATAAGTGCAGTCCTGCACGATGACGTTATAGTTAGGACCATTGTCAGGGTCTTTATCGGCAAACGTTCCCTTGCCTCCCTTCAGCACTACGGCATCGTCGTTGACGCTCATATAGCATCCGCTTATCAGTATGTCGTGACAGTTGTCTATGTCAACGGCGTCGCTACTTGGCGCCTTTACGCCCGAAGTTGGTGCAAAGATATAGCATCCGATGTATTTAACATGGTGACAGCGGTAAAGATGATTTGTCCAGAAAGCACTGTTTATCAGTCTTACGTCCTGCACCTGAACGTTGGCGCAATGCGACAGATATACAAGACGCGGACGCAGAGCCTCAAGATTGGTGCAGTCGGGATTAAACTTGCGCCTGATCCAAAACTCCTCCCAGAAGCGCAGTCCGTTGCCGTTTATCGTTCCCGGGCCAGTGATGGTGAAGCCATCTAATCCATCGGCGTTTATCAGAGCTGCAAAATAGTTGAACGTCTGCCCCTCCATTCGGGTCTTGACTAGCGGATAATATTTTATTGCATCAACCCCTTTAATCACTCCGCCACGGCAAATATGCAAATGAGTGCCCTGCTTGAAAAACAGCGAACCACTGAGAAACGTGCCTTCGGGCACCACTATCACTCCCCCGCCCTCTGCCGCTGCAAGGTCGATGACGCGCTGTATTGCCTCTGTCTGCAACAGAGTCGAGTCGTTTTTCACGCCATAGGACGTGATGACATACTTGCGCCCGAGTGTATCAATGTCTATACGCGACGTATCGTTAAACCATGCCGGAATGTCCGTTCCGTCGGGAAAGCTGTCGCCCGAGGCTCCTGCGCTGACCGTAAAGGCCATAAGGACAAGCACTACAGTCAATATCTGCTGAAAAAACTTCATGACTAATTATAATTTCTTGTTGGTTACATTCATCCTCCGCCACAACATGCGCGGTATCAGCCGCCAGAAGAACACGAGAATGCTGTAGCGCCAGTCGATAATCTTAACATGCCTGTGGGCCGTTACGGCCTTCACTATCTCACGTGCAACGTACGTCTTGTCCATCAGCATAGGATAGCTGCCGCTGCCCGACAGCAGCGGGGTGTCGACAAATCCCGGCCTGATGTCAGTAAATCTTATATGCAGACGGCGCATGTTGGACAACTGTTCGAGCGCCTGGATATAAGTGTTCTGATATGCCTTCGACGCGCTGTACGACGGTGCCGCGCCAAGTCCCTTTGTGCCGGCTATTGAAGACACCACGGCTATGTCGCCGCCAAGATTGTCAGCCATATAGTTAAACATCGTGTCGACCATCTGCGTAAATCCGAACACGTTGACGCCTACCGTGTCAAGCTCGGTGTCTGCGTCAAGCCGCGGATTCTGATGCCCTACGCCTGAGCAGTAGACAAAAAGATTCACTCCGCCCATGCGCCCCACAAGGTCGAGCAACCTGCGCGGCGCTTCCTTGTCGGTAACGTCCATGACGCACACCTCCACCATGGCAGGATTAAGCTCTTTAATCTCGAGCAACTTGTCTTCACGCCTTGCGGCAATGCCGATAATCCAGCCTTCTGCCAGCAATATCTTGCTAACTTCGCGCCCTATGCCCGAAGAAGCACCTATAATAACAGCTCGTTTCATCAGTGCGAAAATAATAATATTTGACGATTCTGTCAAACTTTGCATACGTTTTCAGACAAAATAAAATAAAATTGCTTATATTTGCAGTTGGTAAGTGGCAATGCGGCACACGGCGCAACATATTCCGCCATGGAGCATGCCTCACGACATTGAATAAAAACATTTTTCTGAAATTTTTAAACGTAAAGCATATTTTATGAAGGACTTTTTTAAATACATGGCCGCCACGGTTGTCGGCTTGATAGTTTTCACCCTGCTAACAGGCGTGCTCGGAGTTATGTGTATCGCAGGCATGATTGCCTCTGAAAGTTCAGCAAAGGACGTGAGCGACAACACGGTAATGGTGCTCAACCTGTCGGGAGTGCTCAACGAACGCTCTGAAGAAAGCATCATGGACCAGCTGAGCGGAAGTACGGTTGGAAACATGGGACTCGACGACATACTCGATGCCATTAAAAAAGCCAAGAACAACGACAAGATTAAAGGTATATATATTGAGGCAGGAATGTTCGGCGCCGACTCTTATGCGTCGATGCAGGCCATACGCAACGCGCTGAAAGACTTCAAGAAGAGCGGAAAATGGATTGTGGCTTACGGCGATGTATACACACAGGGCACATACTATATCGCATCGGTTGCCGACAAGATATTCTTGAATCCGAGCGGACAGATAGACTGGCACGGTCTGGCTTCGCAGCCGATATTCCTTAAAGACATGCTGGCAAAGTTTGGCGTGAAGATGCAGCTGGCTAAAGTAGGCACATACAAGAGCGCTCCCGAAATGTTCACTGCCGACAAGATGAGCGACGCCAACCGCGAACAGGTTACGGCTTATATTAGCGGAATATGGCAGACCATCTGCAAGGATGTGTCTGAAAGCAGAAAGATCAGCGTCGACTCGCTTAACGCCTATGCCGACAGACTGATAACCTTCGACGATCCGAAAGAGTTTGTCAAGCGCAAGATGGTGGACAAGCTTATATACACTGACGGCATAAAGGCCGAAATAAACAAGCTTATGAAAAAGGATGCCGACGACAACATCAACACGGCAGGACTGGCAGAGATGAAACTTCTGACTGACAACAGCAGCAAAGGAGACGAGATTGCTGTATACTATGCTTACGGAAACATTGTTGACAGCGAGGAGACAGGCATGATGAGCCAAGGCCACAACATCGTGGGCAAGAAGGTTTGCGAAGACCTGCAGGCTCTGGCCGACGACGATAACGTAAAGGCCGTGGTGCTGCGCATCAATTCGGGAGGCGGAAGCGCTTATGCCTCAGAACAGATATGGCACTATGTTGAAATGCTGAAAAAGAAGAAGCCCGTGGTTGTGTCTATGGGCGGCATGGCTGCATCGGGCGGCTACTATATCAGCAGCGGCGCCAACTGGATTGTGGCTGAGCCCACAACACTGACCGGCAGCATCGGCATATTCGGCATGTTCCCCGACTTCAGCGGACTGCTCACGCAGAAACTCGGCGTTAAGTTCGACGAGGTGAAGACCAACAAGAACAGCGGTCTGGGCACGCCTGCACGTCCTTTCAACGAAGAGGAGATGGCATACATCGAGAACTATATCGACCGCGGCTACAAGCTGTTCCGCTCACGTGTGGCAGAAGGCCGCAAGCTGAGCATAGCACAGGTAGAGAAAGTGGCTCAGGGCCATGTATGGCTCGGACAGGATGCATACAAGCATAAACTGGTAGACCAGCTCGGAGGCCTCAACGAGGCTGTGGCAAAGGCTGCAAGTCTGGCTAACCTGAAGGAATATCACACGGCTCCTTATCCCGGAAAGAGCGACTGGATGGAGCAACTGCTCAACAAGGCATCGCAGGGCAGCTACATCGACAATCAGCTGCGCCTAACCCTTGGCGAATACTACGAGCCGTTCATGCTCATCAGAAGCATGAACAGACAGAACGCCGTGCAGGCACGTGTGCCGTTCATACTTAACATCAGATAAACAAAGCAGGCGCCCACAGGCACAGCTGCCGGCGCGCCTGCTGCATATAACGACAAACAATATAATGAATTCAGTAAAGGAATGGAAGGCGACTTTATAAAGATAAACGAATGGATGCTTCCGCTGAGCTGGCTCTACGGCCTGGGCGTAAGGCTGCGCAACCAGCTTTTTGAGCTCGGCATTCTTAAAAGCCGCAGCTTCGACATTCCGGTAATATCGGTAGGAAACATCACCGTGGGCGGTTCAGGCAAGACGCCCCACGTGGAATATCTCATCCGCCTGCTCAAAGACAAGGGCAAGGTGGCCGTGCTGAGCCGCGGATACAAGCGCAAAAGCAAGGGCTACGTGCTGGCTAAGGACGACACTGAGATGAGAAAGATAGGCGACGAGCCCTACCAGATGAAGCAGAAATTCAAGGACATATACGTGGCTGTAGACAAAAACAGATGTCACGGCATTGACCGCATAACCGGCGACGAAGAGACGAAAGACACCGACGTGATACTGCTCGACGACGCCTTTCAGCACAGATATGTCAAACCGGGAATCAACATTCTGCTCGTTGACTATCACAGGCTCATCATCTACGACAAGCTGCTGCCAGCCGGCCGACTGCGCGAACCGCTAAGCGGAAAGGCAAGGGCCGACATCGTTATTATAACAAAATGCCCCAAGGACCTAAAGCCCATGGAGTATCGCGTGATAATAAAGGCAATGAATCTGTTTCCGTATCAGCAACTGTTCTTCTCCACTCTCGAGTATGAAGATCTTAAGGCCGTGTTCGGCAGCAGGACAAAGACGCTCGACAGCATCAGAAAGAATAAGGAGAACGTGTTGCTGCTCACAGGCATAGCGTCGCCAAAACAGATGATTTACGACCTGAAGCCTTACGCCGGCAACGTTGTGCCGCTGACATTCGGCGACCACCATCAGTTTACCGGAAGGGACATTGAACGGATAAACGAGGCGTTCGACAAGATGCCGTCGCCCAAAATAATAATCACTACAGAAAAAGACAACTCGAGACTGGCCGGAATGGACGGACTTTCTGAAGAGGTAAGACAAAATCTATACATGCTGCCCATAAGGATAAAGTTCATGCTCGGTCAGGAAGAGGAATTTAACGAAAAAATAATTGGTTATGTACGAAAAAATTCAAGAAACAGCATCCTGGCTAAAGCAAAGGATGACAACAAGCCCAAAAACGGCAATAATTCTGGGAACAGGCCTAGGACAATTAGCTTCAGAAATCACTGACAGCTATGAGTTTCCTTACTCTGAAATACCTAACTTCCCCGTTTCTACGGTAGAGGGACACGCTGGCAAACTGATTTTCGGCAAGCTCGGCAACGTTGACATAATGGCAATGGAAGGACGTTTCCACTATTATGAAGGCTACAACATGAAGGAAGTTACGTTCCCGATACGCATAATGTACGAACTCGGCATAAAGACTCTCTTCGTAAGCAACGCTTCGGGAGGCATGAACCCTGAGTTCAAGATCGGCGACCTGATGATAATCACAGACCACATCAACTTCTTCCCGGAGCATCCGCTGCGCGGAAAGAACTTCCCCACAGGCCCGCGCTTCCCGGACATGCACGAGACTTACGACAAGAAGCTCATAGCAGAGGCCGACGCTATTGCCGCCGAAAAGGGCATACGCGTGGTTCACGGCGTTTATGTGGGCGTGCAGGGTCCTACGTTTGAGACTCCGGCAGAATACAAGATGTATCACCGCCTTGGCGGAGACGCCGTAGGCATGAGCACGGTGCCTGAAGTTATCGTGGCACATCACTGCGGCATAAAGACATTCGGCATAAGCATCATCACCGACCTCGGACTCGAGGACACACCGGTTGAGGTAAGCCATGAGGAGGTGCAGATTGCAGCCAACAAGGCTCAGCCGCTGATGACCGAAATAATGAGAGAGATGATCAACCGTGCATAACCTGTGCCGGCCGGATTATAGGATACAAGGAGTTAAGAATGTTGCCTAAAGGCGTATTCTTAGCTCCTTAAATCGAAATATAACAAAGAAAAAACTAAAAGCAGAATGACAGACATTGCGAAACTTGGCGAATTCGGACTTATCCGTCACCTCACAGACGGACATGCCCCCAAAAACGAATCGACAATATACGGCGTAGGCGACGACTGCGCCGTGATGCACTATCCCGACAAGGAAGTGCTCGTTACGACAGACATGCTTATGGAAGGCGTCCACTTCGACCTTACATACATCGACCTGCAGCACCTTGGCTACAAGTCGGCAATGGTGAACATAAGCGACATATTCGCCATGAACGGCACACCGCGCCAGCTCATTGTAAGCATTGCGCTGAGCAAACGCTTCACAGTTGAGGACATGGAGATGTTCTACAGCGGCCTGCGCATGGCCTGCGAAAAATGGAACGTAGACATTGTGGGAGGCGACACAACGTCGTCGTACACCGGACTGGCCATAAGCATAACGTGCATCGGCGAATGTGCAAAGGAGGACATCGTATACAGAAACGGCGCTAAGGACACCGACCTGATATGCGTCAGCGGCGACCTCGGGGCGGCATACATGGGCCTGCAACTGCTAGAGCGCGAAAAGAGCGTCTACTATCAGCAGGTGAACGAGGCACGGAAGAAGAACGACAAGCGTGCGCTCGAAGAGCTTGCCCACTTCCAGCCTGACTTTGCCGGAAAGGAATATCTGCTGCAGCGCCAGCTAAAGCCGGAGGCAAGGGGCGACATTCTGCAAGCACTGCGCGAGCGCAACATACACCCCACGGCCATGATGGACATAAGCGACGGACTGAGCAGCGAACTGCTGCACATCTGTAACCAGAGCAACTGCGGGTGCCGAATTTACGAAAAGAACATCCCCATTGACTATCAGACGGCTGTGATGGCAGAGGAGATGAACATGAACGTAACTACGTGTGCGCTCAACGGCGGCGAAGACTACGAGCTGCTGTTCACCGTGCCCATAGGCGACCATGAGAAGATTGAGGACATGAAAGACGTGAAGCTCATAGGGCATATCACAAAGAAAGAACTGGGCCACATGCTCGTAAGCCGCGACAACAACGAGTTTGAGCTGAAAGCTCAGGGCTGGAATCCATTAAAAGACTAAGACAATAAATTATTCATCATACAGGAATGTTCAGGCTGCCGGCAGTCTGAGCATTTTTGTTAAAACAGTTACTACTGAAGACTAACACAAAAGCTAAGATCAGTGATGGCATCTAATTACATAACCAGCATACCCCATCACGTTAAGCCCAAGCAGAAGGCATCAAGTTGCTTTTCGAAAGGCATGCTTTTGCATGACAAAACAAGGCCTTTTATGATGCAAAAGATATGCTTTCAGCCGGATATAGACACGCATCCGATACAAAGCAAAAAGAAAGATGAAAAGAAATCCACCACGGAATGAATGAACAAAAAAAGTTTTTCGAAGAAACTCATCACTCGTCACAACACGGCATAAGGCACTGCAAATCAAAGCATTATGGCGTGACGAGTTGTCGTGCAAACTCATCACATCAGGCATAAATCAACCAAAATCAGGACAAAAAAGAACGGCTAAATCTTTGTGTGATGAGTTTACTCGACAACTCATCACACCGCAAGCAACTGGATATCAACAAATTACATGCGAATGTGACGAGTGATGAGTTTCTGCAAAAACTTTTTCAGCCAATAAAGACAAAAAAGATTGGCTGAAAAATTGATAAAGCTATGTGCAGTATAATGACAGATTGGGGTTAAATATGAACGGAAAGTAACAATAAAAAAATGCAAAAAACGTTATATCAGAAAAAAACATAATAACATGAAAAAACTGGTAATAATAATGCTCGTGCTGTTGACGATGACACAAAACTCAACAGCACAAACAGCAGGAGGCGAAACAAAGATTTTCCCTATGTTTGGACTCACCTTGTCAAAGATGAACAACGACATAATCCTCACTGACGCAGGAAACGGACAGGGCGATGAGCTTAAGCCAAAATATAAATTTGGCATAACGGCAGGAGCCGAGGTAAGACACAGATTTAAAAACAACGACTTTGGCTTCAGCGCAGGTCTGCTCTACGCGATGTACGGCACAAAATATTCAGACCATACCTATATAAACGAACAAAGCTACGGCAAGGTAACAAACTCAAAACAGACGCTCCACTATCTCACAATACCCGTAATGGCCATCTACTATTTCGGCAACAGCGGCTTCTCGATAAAAGCCGGAGTGCAGGCGGGATACCTTCTGTCGGCAAAAGGAAGCAACGACTACGAGAACGGAACTATTGAAAACGGCCAATATATACCTGACACGGAACAATCAGGAGAGGCAAGCAACACCACAACCGGAATATTCAAACGCTTCGACATCGGCATCCCTGTAGGAGTTGCTTACGAATACAACAATATCAGCATCGACCTGAGATACTTGTTCGGCCTGAAAAACCCATATAAATATTACGTCGATAACATACGCAACCGCAGTTTCTCGCTGACAGTAGGCTATGGTTTCACTTTATAATACAGAAAAAGTGCAGCTAAACAAATAAAATCATCACACAGCGCACAACTACTTTAATGCAATAAATACGCAAAATAAAACATGCATAAAGGTGTATTCTGCACAATTATGCATGTTTTATTCGTTTTTATAAGCTAATTTCCAAAAATAAGTTAAAAAGAATACTTTTATCACGTAATGAATCTTTTATTTTAAAACTTTTGCGTACCTTTGCATCGCAAAAAAGAACAACGATGGTGCCATAGCTCAGTTGGTAGAGCAAAGGACTGAAAATCCTTGTGTCCCCGGTTCGATTCCTGGTGGTACCACTCCTCCTTTCATTAGCCCTGTACGTTTAAGCGTCAGGGTTTTTCTTTTATATACCCCACACCTTATTATATACAGCAAAATTAAATTAGCACGATTCTCACAGACTCAAATATTTAACGAAAAACAATTACAACACGTAACAATCAACATTGACATCATGGGGCAGCAGAAATTTAATGAGGGTATCCGTAGAGCTTTGCGATTCTAAAGAGGAAAAACTTTTTATGGGGCAGTAGAAATTTCGGCAGCACCAAACAAATCGTAAATATATAAAAAAAGCAACATTCACATGAATGTTGCCTTTTAAGAGGTACCTAGCAGAGTCGAACTGCTCTACACGGTTTTGCAGACCGTTACCTAACCGATCGGCCAAGGTACCATTTCTCGCTTTTTGCGCTGCAAAGGTAATACATTTTTCTTATACATGCAAATTTTCAAGAATATTTCTTTAAAAAAAATATCATATACCATAATTTATCCAATTCCGCTCTTCCATAATACAGCAAGACGAATCAATAGAAGCTATAAATTACAACAAAGAAGGAACACCATTTTAGTATGTATACCACATAACTAAAAAAGCAAAAACCACTTTCAACATAATTTATATAAAAAACAAATATGAAGTAAATGGTACAATATTATTAATATATAACACTCCATAAATCCACACTCCACACATTTCATTGTCTGGCAAACTAAGCAAACAAGTCATCATATTTTATTGTTTTAAATCATCTTTTCTGCATTATAAAGGCAATATTCAATAAAATCAAAACAATCTGATAAAAAAATCCGAAAAAATTTTGCTGTATTAAAAAATATGCGTACCTTTGCATCGCATTTAAGAAATGGTCCCGTGGCTCAACTGAATAGAGCATCTGACTACGGATCAGAAGGTTACAGGTTTGAATCCTGTCGGGATCACAAAAGTCATCTCAATACTGAGATGACTTTTTTATTTGTATACAAACTTTAAAACCGGACCACAGAAATCACAAAGCCCGAGGCAGTAGAAATTTAATGAGAGTATCCATAGAGCTTTGCGATTCTAAAGAGGAAAAACTTTTTATCCGTCACCCCATGAGTGATTAGCTCTGAAGAGTTTGATTTTAGCTTTGAATGATTCAGCAGCTGCATTCGTGGAACGATTGTTATAAAAGTTCAATATTTCATCATAATGTTCATAAAATGTTGCAGCAATCACATTAAATTGCTTCATGCCTGCACGTTCCACTTTATCATACCATTTTGCCATACTGAGCCTTGCGGCATCTTTGATTGTGTTTTTGGAAAATATCATTCTTAGTGAGTGCGACAGTCCGTAAGCAACTTTAATATCCGGGTATTCGTCAAATAGGATTCCGGCCCTTTCTTTTTGTCTTTCTGTCCATTTGTCTGCTGATTTAAACAGCAGATAACGACTTCTGATAAGCAGTTCGGAGCGTGTGTCTCCGTTGGGGAAACGAAATGGCACATAGGTTTTACCCGACAGTTTGCATTCTTCCATTTCCTCGTTGCTCTATTGCAGTGCATCCCAACGATGTGCCACGCGAATTTCCTGTACAGCATCACCAGCCAGTTTCTGTATGTGAAAACAGTCTATTACCCGTTTGGCATTAGGAAAGGCTACAGAAACTATTTTGCGCATCGAGTCTGAAAGATCAAGAGTGACCTCCTCAACCTTCATACGTTCCGCTTTATCAATCTGTTTTAAAGTCTGTATTATAGCCTCAGATTTTGTTCCGGCAATGACCGCCACCAGGCTTCCTTCATGTGCATGGCGGTCACGGCTGGTAACAAACGTATAAAGTTCGTCATTAGACAGGGAGGATTCGTCTATTACGAGGCGGGAAACTATGTTTTCAGAAAACAGCAGCCATTTGTCGGCATGATCCGGTTCATCCCACTCACAGTAACCACTTAATGTTTCTTTGTACTATTTCTCAAAAGTATGTGCATTTATATGATAAAATGTTTCAAGCGTACGGCAAGTCACCTGGGATGTCTCCATACGTTTCTTTTAAAAAAGCCCCAAACTCTTTTGAGTAACGTCCAATTGATTCGTTTCCATATTACAAAGGTCGGAATTTATATGAAATTTAAACAAAAAAATCCCCATTAAATTTCTACCGCCCCACTATTTATCGGATTAGCCGTTTTTAAATAAAAACACAATATGCACAAACAAAAAAAAAGAGACACTCGAAAGTGTCTCTTTGTACGCCTGCAGGGGCTCGAACCCTGGACCCTCTGATTAAGAGTCAGATGCTCTACCAACTGAGCTACAAGCGCGTCCTTAACAACTGATTGGTGTTTGTTTCTCAATTGCGAGTGCAAAGGTAGGCATTATTTTTATTACCACCAAATTTTTCAGCAACTTTTTTACTAAAAATTTTATTTTTGCCCAAAATCGCCCTATTTTGCCCATAATTTACCCGTAAAAACACATAGACAATATTTTTTGTAAAATTTAAAAACACATAAAATTATCATGTTAGAATATTTATTATTTGGAAATGTCTCCAACTTGCATTACATTTGCAAAAAATTTACCGCAAACTATAAAAATAATCAAACGACATCAACGTATATACATAATTATTTGAACAGCCCATACATGAACGGGGACAAAACACCCGGACATGAACATATTAAATAAATTGGAATATTAAATACTAAAGTAAAAATAAACTTATTAACTAATCAAAATGAAAAAAGTTTTATCTCTATGCGTAGCATTTATGCTTGCATTAAACTTTGCCCAGGCAAGTGACTACTACACTTATTACCAAAACCTTCCGGTTGAAATGCCTAAAGCAACTGCACCAGTCATACCGGCAAACACCGTTAATCTTAAAGACTTCGGAGGCGTAGGAGACGGCGTAACTCTTAATACAGAAGCTTTCAGAAAAGCAATAAGCGCACTGAACAAGCAGGGAGGAGGCCATCTTGTAGTGCCTGCCGGAATATGGCTGACGGGAATGATTTCGCTTAAGGACAACATTGATCTGCACATAGAGAAAAACGCCATAATAATGGCTTCACCCGAAAAGAGCCTGTTTATAAAAGAAGAAAACGGCAAGAAAGACGACAAATGCACTCCACTGATAAGCGCAAGCAAGCGTAAGAACATCAGCATAACTGGCGAAGGCGTAATCGACGGCAACGGCGCATTCTGGCGTCCTGTAAAGCGTTCTAAAGTAAGCGACGCCGAGTGGAAAGAGTTTCTCTATATGGGAGGCACTGAGACAGAAGGAGGCAAACTGTGGTTTCCGTTCAACCTCAAGCATTACGAAAACATAGCAGCCACACCCGAGGCACAGGAAAAGATGCGCACACACCTCATCAGAATAACCGACTGCGAGAATGTGCTGGTAAAAGACGTTACACTTCAGAACTCGCCCAAGTTCCACCTCATCCCTACACGCTGCAACAACGTGATAGTTGACAACGTTACAATAAGATGCCCGTGGAACGCCCAGAACGGCGACGCTCTCGACATCAGCAGCTGCAAGAATGTCCTGATTGTCAACAACACCATCGACGCCGGAGACGACGGAATATGCATGAAGGCGGGAGCCGGAGAGTCTGGTCTCAAATATGGACCATGTGAGAACATTCTCATTGAGAACAATGCGGTGTTCCATGCTCATGGCGGCTTTGTCATAGGCTCCGAATTCACCGGAGGCATAAAGAACATTGTTGTACGCAACAACCGCTTCAGCGGCACTGACACAGGTCTGCGCTTCAAGAGCGGCATAGGACGCGGCGGAAAGGTTGAAGGACTGTATATCAGCGACATCTTCATGACGGACATCAAAGACGAAGCCATTGTATTTGAATGCACTTATATCGACAAGAAATACAGCGTAAAAGAAGACAAGGCTGAAACAGCCACCTACACCGACGCACCTTTTGCACCTGACTTTGGAGACATACATATATCAAACGTCGTATGCCGAAACACAAAAACAGCCATTTCGGCACACGGACTCCCGGGCTTGAAGTGCGTACATGACGTTACAATAGACAACTGTACATTCTTCTACACGAAAAAAGATAAGGACTTTGACAATAACGTTGACGTAAAAATCACGAACACAAAGTTCCTTACCTATGATAAATAATAAATAGAGGGTTAAATTTTGCAAGGGAGAAAGCGGTGTAAAAACTGTTTTCTCCTTTTTTATTAACGCAGATCTGCTAAAAGTGTAAACACCAAGATAAAGCAGAAAAAGACAACAGTATTATCATTCCGGGATTATATCTCCTTACGCAAAAAACAATCACAGAAAGACAACCATAAAACATGATAATCAAGAATATGGACACAGCGTCATAGCAACAATCAGGTATAATTTATCCAAACGCATTATCCCTCATCTCCAAACAAGAAAAATCTGCGAGAAGGACGCCACTGCTCCACAGACAAATGAATTTATCACATCAATCATAAAATCAAGATACATCTAATACTTCAACAATAAACGGGGATGCGCCCCAAAGCGACATCCCCGTTTGTATATAGTCTAAATGCAATCAGCACTTCTATCCTTTTAATAAGCCTTTTCATCACCATGAATGGCATCAGAAACGGTTTTTAATATTATCTGAATATCGAGCCAGAAACTCCAGTGCTCAATATACCAAATATCCTTTTCCACACGGCGCTTCATGTCATCCACTGTCTTTGTCTCTCCCCTCTCACCATGAGTCTGAGCCCATCCTGTTATACCGGGCTTTACGTAATGGCGTATCATATAATCTGATATAAGTTGAGAATAATAGTCGGTGTGAGCAAGCATATGCGGACGCGGACCGACAATGCTCATGTTTCCTTTAAGTACATTGATAAACTGAGGCAGCTCATCAATGTTGGTATGACGCATCAGCAAGCCCCATTTAGTCACTCTCGGGTCATCCTTGACAGCCTGTACTTTATCAGAATCCTTGTTTACCTTCATGCTCCTGAACTTATAGCACACGAAGTCCTTTCCGTCATATCCGGTACGTTTCTGCTTAAAGAACAACGGTCCGGGCATCGTTATCTTTGACACTATCGCCACAATTATCAATATTATCGGGAACAATGTGCATATAAACAACAGCGAAACCACAAAGTCGAATACACGTTTCTGTATCCTGTTGCGCATATCCTTCAGCGGTTCGTTATACTGCGACATGACATAAATGTCTCCAAACTCCATAACCTTCGCACTGCGGAATTCTCCGTAAGATATGGTAGGCACATAATATGTTCTGATCATATGCTTTTCACAAAGCCTCATCAGAGCCTTATATTCTTTCAGCTTATCCGGCATTACGCCGATATAGAGCTCGTCAACATGATTATTCTCTATAAAAGGCAGCAGTTCGCTCTCCTCTCCCAGATAAGCAAGTTCCTCACCTGTAGAGCTGTTTGTCATTGAGTCAGAATCTGTTTTGATAAAATATCCCAGAAGGTTGTATCCGTTCCAGACGTTAGTCATCACGTCAGCAATTTTCTGTTCCATTTGTCCTGTACCAAGTATTATGGTATCAACTCTGTTCCAGCCAACACTTCGCTTATGCTTAATGTATGTTCTAAGTAAAAGTCGCTCAATACTTGTAACAAGAAAAACAAGTAGAGATATTTCGATACAATAAGCAAGCCCCGGTACGGAAAATCCCATGATACCCAACACTGCCGCATAAAGCACTATGAATATAGCTGATGTACGTGAAGTATTGCTGAGCACTTTTGCCGGCTGAGCCTGTCTGTGATGCAGGCTTATGGTAACAATCTGCAATGCAACAACATATGAGACATTTGCCATTAACAAATCAGCCACAAATTCTCCGCTCGTATCTGCTCCTGAAAACAGCGTGAACAACAAGAATACTACATTAAATGTAAGCCAGTCGATAACTGACAAGAGAATACCTAATTTAAATGTTTTGTCAAATGCAGAGATCATAGTCTAATATTGTTTTTATATAAAATATACGTCTTTCGCCGATTTACACAACCACCATATAAGACGCAAATAAATAATATTTACCAAAAAAATTGCACGCAAAGATACTAAATTTTATTTTGTAAAAACATTTTATGATGACTTTTTTCATTTTCGTCACACTATTTTTTTATTTAAGTCAAAAATTACACTATCTTTGCAAATAATTTTACAATACTCAAACTACTTTAAAGCAAATGGAAGAACAAAAAGAGTTATTTCACGAGGTAAACGAGAGCTATACCATGCTCGAAGCCATAAACGAGGCCAAGCGCTGTCTTCACTGCAAAGTTCCGCAGTGCAAGAAAGGATGCCCCATAAGCCACGACATTCCCGACTGGATTCACGAGCTTTCGAAAGGTAATCTCGGTAACGCCATGAAGATAATCAACGACAAGAGTAACCTGCCGGCTGTATGCGGACGCGTATGCCCGCACGAGAAGCAGTGCGAGGGACATTGCGTACTGAGCAAGAAAGGACAGGCGATACATATTGGCAAGCTGGAAAGATTCATAGCCGACTTCGACGGCGGCATGGGCCTGATACGCGAGAACCTGCAGCCAAAGACACGCGGACGCATAGCCGTAATCGGTTCAGGACCTGCCGGACTTACCATTGCCGGCGACCTGGCACGCAAAGGTTTCAACGTTGAGATATTCGAGATGGAACCCGAACCAGGCGGCGTTCTCATGTTCGGCATCCCTGAATACCGACTGCCGAAGGAGATAGTAAGACGCGAAATCAAAAAGATTGAAGAACTTGGAGTGGTGTTCCACTGCAACACCACAGTTGGAACCGACATAAACATCGACCAGCTCTTTGAACGTGGCTTCGACGCCATATTCATGGGCACTGGTACAGTAAAGCCGAAAAAACCGGATATTCCGGGACGAAACCTCAAAGGCGTACGTCAGGCTGTATACTTCTTAAGAAAGGTGAGTCTATACAACGAAGGAAACATTGCACGCGAAGATGTGCCCATACAAGAAGGCGACCGTGTGTTTGTCATCGGCTGCGGCAACACAGCCATGGACGGTGCCCGCACGGCCATCCGCATGGGTGCAAAGGATGTCGAGATTGTTTACCACCGCACGGTGAACGAGATGAGCGCCCTTCGCTCCGAATACGAAGAAGCTGTCGAAGAGGGTGTCAAGTTTAACTGGCAGTCAAAGATTGTGGAGATTCTCGACAAGGACGGCATTCTCAACGGCGTAGTCATAGAGCACAACGGTGAGCGCCGCACAGAAAAGGCCGACAAGGTGCTCATGGCCATCGGCTCCGTGCCCGCCAGTCGCGTTGTGTCGACCACCAAGGGCATTGAGGTTGACGAAAGCGGATACGTGCTAACACGCGAGACTCCATGCGGAATGACGAGCCGCAAGGGTGTGTTTGCGGGAGGCGACGTTGTAAACCGCCCCTCGACCGTCGTACTTGCCATGCGCGACGCCAAAAACGTTGCCGACGGCATAGCTCAGTATGTAGACGCCATCAAGCTCCTCGAGGCAATAAACGCCAAGGACTGGGCCGGCGACAAGAACTAAGACAATAGTTAATGCCTTATAAGTTTTTTGAGGTTTAGGGATAACATCATGCAGACAATCTGTCTGCACTTAAACGTTTCGTAGCGGAACGTTATATCGAAAATGACGGCATAAAGCACACCGCAGAAAATCTTCCGGTGTAGTCTTTATGCCGTTATAATTGTCTGGATATCCAGGTCAGCAGCAAAGCCACTACATACTCCTGCTCAGCGGCCGTAAGTTCACGCCCCGCCTCAATGCCGTGCCATTTTGACAGGCAGCCCCGGCAGCAGCATCCTGTTGCGTGTTGTGCCACGAACACGGGATGTCCTTTCATCGGTGTCTGTTTTCCGTCGTTTGGTATAACGGCCGGTGCAAGTCTTTTTCTTATTATGTCAGCTGCATGCATGCCAATGCGCCCAAGTCCCTTCTCCGTTACATAATCCTTCATCTCATCATTCAGCCGGAAGCGCCGCCTGAAGTCCGACTTCGCCAACCGCCCGAACACTTCATCAAAATTGTATTTACTCAGGTCTATGGCCGGCATGCAAGGCTCAAAATCGTCATCGCCAAACAGACTTCCTTCCACAGGCTTTCTTCCATTATTAATACGTTTTCTCATTTCAAATGTTTTTCTGCCGACAGCCATCTACATCACATTCTGCCGGCAAGCACAAAGATACGACAAAAAATCAGAATATCCTCTAACCTGCAAGACATAAAGCTACGCGAAATGGCCGTGCTGCATAAAATGTGTAAATAAAGGTAGCACATTTTATGCATATTATTTCATCTTTTATATTTTTATTTCTTATCTTTGCATATACCAAGCTTCAACATGCAGTCGGGGCCACATATCCGGCAGCAATGTGCAAAGGCTGGACATGACACATCATTATAAATAAAACTAAATCATAACGCCATGAATATCAATGAAATGCTAAACATGGAAGTCTTCGGACTGTCAATCCGCTGGATTGTCGTGTTCTTAATCAAGGGTTTCTTAATTTACGTGTTCGTGCGCATACTCAATGCGTTCATCAAGTATCTGTTCAACCGTTCGCAGAGAAAGCGCGGCCGCATTGTCTTCGACGAGACAAAGATAAGCTTTATCCGCCAGATAATCACCACCGCCGTATACATCATAGGTGTGGCTGCATTTCTGTCGCTCATTCCGGGCATGGAGAAGGTCAGCAACTCAATCCTCGCCAGTGCCGGTATCATGGCCATGGCCGTCGGCCTTGCTTCTCAGGAGGCCTTGTCTAACATCGTAGGCGGACTGTTCATCATCTTTTCGCGTCCGTTTAAGGTGGGAGACTTTATCCAGGTTGACAACGTCATCGTTGGAACAGTCAAGGAGATTACGCTCCGCCATACGGTCATACAGAACGCTGAAAACCGCATGATTCTCATTCCAAACAACAAGATCAACTCAAGCACCATCGTCAATTCGTCTTATGGCGAAACCACCACGTGCTCTTTTATAGAAGTCGGCGTGTCTTACACCACTGACCTCGGCCATGCCATCGACGTGATGAGAGACGAGATTATGAAGCACCCGATGCTCATAGACCATCGCACCGACGAGGAGAAAGCCAACAATGTGCCGCAGGTTGTCATACGCGTTATCAATCTTGGCGACTCTGCCATAACGCTGCGTGCATGGGCGTGGGCGTCTACCACGGGCAACGCCTTTGCCATGAAGTGCGACCTGCTGAGGGCTATCAAGGAGCGTTTCGACGTCGAGAAGATAGAGATTCCGTATCCTTACTATAACCAGATTATCATGAAGGCATAATGGCCATGCCCTTGCGGTATGATGCGGACAAGACGCACCGCACCGGCAGGCAATCAAACAAATAAAATTTTTATTTAAAAACTCATAACTCGTCACATTCGTATGTAAGTCATTTGTTTTCAGATACATACAGTGTGACGAGTTGATTTTTCAACTCATCACACAACTCTTCTTCCTGCCCTTTTTCTTATATGTATCCTTTTGCATCCTGAAAGACGGCATATTACAATGCAAAAGGGCACCTTTCACAATCCGTTTTGCGGTCTTTCATCCGTGGCGTCGTTTTCATAGCCATTATACCTCTTCATGCAGCCTCATGCATAACCTTCGTCCATGCACATATCCGCATGCCTCAAGCATCTTTATGCCCAGCTTCTGCTGACTTGAACGCACAACACCATTGCCAACTCTACTGCTCACTGGCAATATCACCGCATGGATTATGACATATACACATCCGTCTATTACATATTTATTTTCCATTGGAAAATGTTAAAAGGCAGGCTATTTAGCAAATAAATGTTACAAAACAAATTATTTTCTATCGGAAATTATCTTTATAACAAACAAATATCTATATTTGCAATGCTTTCCAATGGAAATAATATAAGAATTAAAAAATCTTTCACCATAATATGTAACGGCAAAATAATATCGACATGAACAACAACTGCATCTGCAAAATAAGAAAGATATACCGCTGTATAAGCGAGTTTGAACTTCAGCTACAGAAGGCCTTCGGCCTCAACTTCAACGAGGCCATGCTGCTCTGCGTGCTGTCTGAAAAAGAGAAGATGCTTTCGGGCGAGATAGCCGACGAGCTTCAGCTCTCGCGCTCAAACGCATCCAAGGTGATTGCATCGCTCGAGAAGGAGGCTTACATAAGGCGCAACTTGTGCCCACACGACAGCCGCTGCATGAGTTTCCACCTCACAAAGAAGGGCCGCGAACTTATCGACCGCATACACTGCTCGCAGTTTTCGCTGCCCGAAGAGCTGCGCCGGATAGCCGAAAGCATGACCGAAGAAGAAATAACAACAAACAATAATAATTAAAACAAGCACACTGACATGAGACACATCATCATTGGCGGAGTTGCCGGTGGAGCCACCGCAGCCGCACGCATTCGCAGGGCCGACGAAAAGGCCGAGATAATATTGGTTGAAAAGGGGCCGCACATTTCATATGCCAACTGCGGACTGCCCTACTACATCGGCGGCACCATTGCCGACAAGAACAAGCTGTTTGTGCAGACACCCGAGTCGTTCGGACGCCGCTTCAACGTCGACGTGCGCGTCAACACCGAGGCCATAAGCATCGACACTAAGGCCAAGACCGTAACGCTGCGCCGCCCCGACGGCTCTGTCATTGACGAGCATTACGACCGCCTGCTGCTCTCGCCCGGCTCGTCACCCGTCAGACCTCCGTTCCCCGGCATCGACACCGAGGGCATATTCACCCTGCGTAACGTTGAAGACACATTCCGCATAAAAGACTATCTTACGCAGCACAGCGTAAAGAGCGCCGTTGTTGTAGGCGGAGGATTCATCGGACTCGAAATGGCAGAGAATCTCAGTCATGCCGGCGCCCGCGTGTCTATCGTCGAGATGGCTCCGCAGGTAATGGCACCGGTCGACTTCAGCATAGCTTCTCATGTCCACCGCGAACTGCTCAGTCAGGGTGTTTCGCTTCATCTCAACACAGCCGTTGAGCGCTTCGAGAAGGACAACGGACGCATACGCGTGTTCTTCAAGTCGGGCAAGAGCATTGTAACCGACCTCGTGCTGCTCTCCATCGGCGTAAGCCCCAATACGGCCCTTGCCAAGAGTGCCGGCATAGAGCTTGGCGCACGTGGCATCAAGGTTGACAAATATCTCGAGACATCGGCCAAGGGAGTATATGCCGTAGGCGACGCCATAGAATATCCGCATCCAGAATACAGCGAGCCGTGGCTCAACTATCTTGCCGGACCGGCTAACCGTCAGGGACGCATCGTGGCCGACAACATGGTGTTTGGCAACACAACCGAATATGAAGGAGCCATCGGTACGTCGATAGCTAAGGTATTTGATGTAGTTGTAGGTTCTACGGGCCTTCCCGCAAAGCGCCTGAAACAGCTCGGCATCAAATATCAGAGCAGCACTACGACAAGCATGTCTCATGCCGAATATTATCCCGGTGCGTTCTTCATCACCACCAAGCTCACCTTCAATCCTGAAGACGGCACGCTCTACGGCGCGCAGTGCGTAGGACACGAAGGCGTAGACAAGCGCATCGACCAGCTGGCCATAATCATCAAACACAATGGCACCATCTACGACCTTATCCGCCTTGAGCAGGCTTATGCTCCTCCATTCTCGTCAGCCAAAGATCCGATAGCCATTGCAGGCTACACCGCCGCCAACATCATATCCGGCAAGATGCCTGTTATCTACTGGCGCGACATCGACGGTCTCGACCGCAGCAAGGTTCAGATTATCGACACCCGTACACCTTCCGAATTCAGCCTCGGCACAATCAGCGGGGCCGTCAACATTCCCGTAGACGACATCCGCGAGCGCATGGGCGAGATAGACAAGAGTAAGCCCGTAGTAACATTCTGCGCCGTAGGTCTCAGAGGCTACATCGCCGCACGCATACTTATGGCCAACGGCTACGACGTGCGCAATCTTTCGGGCGGCTACAAGACTTATCAGCTGGCCACACAAGACCTTCAGTGTGCCGACGGCAACGATGACAGCGACGACTCTTCTTGTTCGTGCAGTTGCAATCCGGGCAGTCAATGCAGCGACAGCCGTGCAACGCTTACCATTGATGCCTGCGGACTGCAGTGCCCCGGTCCGATACTTAAACTGAAACAGGCCACCGACGACATGCAGCCCGGCGAGACTATAGAGGTAAAGGCCACCGACCCCGGTTTCCCGTCAGACGCAAAGGCGTGGTGTAAGTCAACGGGCAACGCCTTCCTTTCGGCTTCGTGCACCGACGGCTGTCACACCGTCCTCATCAGGAAGCAGCAGTCTGACGACAAGCCTGCCGCCGCATGCGCTCCTGCCGGCAAGAACAAGACCCTTATATGCTTCAGCGATAACCTCGACCGCGCCATAGCCACATTCATCCTTGCCAACGGCGCAGCCGCCACAGGCAGCAAAGTGTCTATCTTCTTCACCTTCTGGGGCCTCAACGTCATAAAGAAGAAGCACGGCCCGGCCGTAAAGAAGACTCTCACCGAGAAGATGTTTGCCCACATGCTCCCCAAGAGCAGCGACAGTCTTGCCCTGTCAAAGATGAACATGATGGGCATGGGCAGCAAGATGATTCGCGGCATAATGAAAAAGAAGAACATCGACTCGCTCGAGTCGCTCATCCGTCAGGCAATGGACAACGGCGTCGAATTTATAGCATGCCAGATGACAATGGACATGATGGGCATAAAGAAGGAGGAACTGCTCGACGGCGTAACCGTGGGCGGCGTAGCCTCTTACATGCAGAAGGCTGAAGAAGCAGGCGTCAACCTCTTCATCTAGACATAACAACAGCATCCGGGGCCACGCCGGCCGTAGCCCTGAATGCACTGCAACATCATATTATCCGAAGCTAACAGCACAAGGCAACATGCCTCAGCCACGTCCGGCTCTGTCAGCTTCGGATTTTTTATGTCATCAAGACATGCTTTATAACCTGACAACGTCGGCCATATGTCCGCATTTGTCTTACTTTTAAAAGTACATTTATATTCTCAACACGCTCTTTGTTTTCTATTTTCATCTTGCCATTTACCACTTATCTAAACAACCCGACACAGTTTCGAGAAAACAGGCTGCAAAACATTCCACATAAAACTACGATCCTTATTGATTCCAATATCTGGTTTTAGTTTAACACTCAACAAATTCCAGACATACATCAACAAACCTTCATACGCCTCATTTATGTGAAATATTGCACATTTTTTATTCTTTTCCGGTAACGGTTCATGCAGCGTATGTATTTATCTTTGCAACCGGAAAAAACAGTTTTTATGAAGAAGACAAACACTCAGAACCAGAAAAAGACAAATCCATACTACGGACTTCTGTGGGGCTTTCTGCTTGTGCTGTTTCTCAACGGCCTTATATTCCCTAAATTCGGACGTGGCCGCATAATCGAAACCGACTACGGCACTTTTGTCGGAAAGGTGGACAGCGGAAAGGTGAAGGACGTTATGATTAAGAGCAGCCACATCTACTTCACGGCGAAAGAAACCGACGGCAAGACAATAACTTATCAGACAGGTGAGATCAACGACCCAAAATTGGTAGACAGGCTGCTGTCGGCCAAGAGTCCTAACAAGTCGGGCAAGATTTCTTTCAATGAAATTATACCTCAGGAAAACTCCCCTCTGCTCAACTTCCTGCTCATGTGGGTTCTCCCCGGCATCATATTCTATCTCATATGGCGACAGGCCGCCAGAAGCATCAGAAGCAGGATGGGCGACGGCGGCAACTTCATGTCGTTCGGCAACGGAGGAGCCAAGATATATGCCGATGCTGACATAAAGACAACTTTCGCTGATGTTGCCGGACAAGACGAGGCAAAAGACACTCTGAAGGAAATCGTCGATTTTCTTCATAATCCGCGTAAATATGTCGAAATCGGAGCATCGCTGCCCAAAGGAGCGCTGCTTGTAGGACCTCCCGGAACAGGCAAGACACTCATAGCACGTGCTGTGGCCGGTGAGGCAAAAGTGCCTTTCTTCGCCATATCCGGATCAGAGTTTGTTCAGATGTTCGTAGGCATGGGTGCAGCAAAGGTGCGAGATCTGTTCAAGCAGGCCAACGAGAAGGCACCATGCATAATTATTCATTGACGAGATTGACGCTATAGGAAAAAAACGCGACAGCGGTTTCTCGAGCAACGACGAGCGCGAACAGACCCTCAACCAGCTGCTTACGGAGATGGACGGATTCGACGGAAAGCGTGGTGTGGTAATCCTTGCTGCCACCAACAGGCCCGAAACTCTCGACAAGGCGCTGCTGCGTCCGGGCCGCTTCGACCGGCGCATACAGATGGAATTGCCCGACCTTGAAGGCAGGAAGGCCATACTTAAGGTGCATCTGGCTAATGTAAGACACGAGGATATAGACCTCGACATTGTTGCAAGAGCCACTGCCGGCTCGTCAGGTGCCGAACTGGCAAACATCGTCAACGAGGCTGCACTGCGTGCCGTGCGCATGGGCCGCAAGCGTGTAACAACGTCTGATCTTGAAGAAAGCGTCGAAACAGTAATTGCCGGAGCACAGAAGAAGAACAAGGTGATATCTGCCGACGAAAAGAAAATCATAGCTTATCATGAAATAGGACATGCACTGGTGGCTGCAATGCAGACAAACTCGGCTCCGGTTCACAAAATAACGATAATACCGCGCACGTCGGGCGCCCTGGGCTACACTATGCAGGTAGATGAAGGCGAACAGGTGCTGCTGAGCAAAGAAAACATGTTCAACCGCATCGTGACGCTCACCGGAGGACGCGCTGCCGAGGAAACAGTCATGAATACCGTCACAACAGGTGCGTCTAACGACATTGAGCAAGCCACAAAACTGGCCCGTGCCATGGTTACCCGATACGGAATGAGCAACCAATATGACATGATGGCGCTCGAAACCGTCAGCAACGCATATCTTGGCGGCGACTCTTCGCTGACATGTTCGGCAGATACGGCAGCCGAAATAGACCGCGAGGTGCTGAAACTGATTAAGAAAGCCCATCAAAAGGCAAAAGAAATAATAACCGGCAACATGACAATAATGCACGAGGCTGCAGGCTTCCTGATAGAAAAAGAAACCATCACGGGCGACGAATTCATGCAAATTGTCAGAAAGCACACCAACGCCAAGAAACTGCAATAATCATAATTAGTCTTTCCTGTACGCCAAAGGAGTTGTCAGCGTGTGCTGCCTGAAAAACCTGACAAATGAAGACGGACTTGCAAAATGCAGTCTTTCTGATATCTGCTGTATTGTCATTTCCGTTGTACACAGATAGCGTTTGGCCTCGGCCAGTACAATCTCGTTTATCCATTTCTGTACGGAACACCCGCTGACGCTCCTTACGGCAACAGAAAGATACTTTGGACTTACACATAGCTTGTCGGCATAAAAAGCCACGCTACGTTCTGATTCGAAATGGCTGAAAAGCAGTTCAAAGAAGTTTCCTGCCAAAGCTTCTTGTCTCGACAGCGTTTTCTTTACGTCATGGCCGCTGCCTTCAAAGAGATCAGACAATATCAGTGCTGCCGAGCATACCAGCGACATCATTATGTCTTCGCCCTTGCCCGCAGTATAGTCATGCCTCATCATAATGTCGCACAGCGCCCCGAGATCAGCGGCCCACTCTCCACCGTCGACACAGGGATTTGACGCCGTGTTCCTCAATGAGTCAAAATTAGGCGACAACGGCAATTTACAGACAATGTCAATAGGAACAAAAATCAGTCTTACGTCGATATCTGCTGAATATGACACGGCTGAGAACAAATGCTTTGGCAAAACGGCAAACACCTTGCCGGGCACCACATCAAACACTGTTCCGTTTATCCTCACCGATGCCTCGCCTCGAAGGCAGACGCCGAAAATAAAGCCGTCGAACAGCAAGGCCTGCCTCTCACAGTCCTCAGCAAAGACCTCATTAAGCCCCAGAACAGAACATTCTCTATGGCTTAAGCTGTCGTTCTGAATTATTATCTCCATAAACAAAAAATTATAGTTAACTGTCTGCCTGTCTATACCCTGCAAAAATACAAAGAATAACGATAACCGCAGAAATTATTTACTTAACAAAAAATAATGGCTGTTTTATTGTCCGGCTATAAGAAACTAACTTACGTCACCCTTCATGCCGCATAATCCGCCTTATGGGCAAAGGGCTTTCTAAAAGCATTTTGTCATAAATATTCTAAACATTCACATTATTTTCACATTCATCCGCTATGGCAACAAACAAAAATAGCTATCTTTACATCTTGAAAACAGCAGTCTGCTTTTTAGACAAACGTGCAAAGAGATAAACAAACTACAACACCACTTGCCTGAAGAAACAGACAGGACAAACAAAAATTGACATGAGACAGAAAATAGTTACGTTTGGTGAAATTATGCTGCGCATGACACGTCCGGAGAAGCTGCGCATCATACAGGGAAGCACATGGGACGGATATTTCGGAGGCAGCGAGGCCAATGTTGCCGTGTCGCTGGCCATGCTAGGCAATGATGTCGAATATGTTACACGCCTGCCCGACAACAAATTAGGTCAGGCTTGCCTTAACGAACTCAGAAAATACAACGTAGGCACTCGCTTTGTAACCCGCGGCGGCATACGTCTCGGCACCTACTATTATGAGAATGCGGCAGCCATGCGCGGCTCGAGCGTAGTGTACGACCGTGCCGACTCGTCAATGACCACCGTTGCCAAAGGCACAATCAACTGGGCTGACGCATTTGCCGATGCATCCGTCTTCCATTGGTCGGGCATATCCTGCGCCCTGTCACAAAGCGCTGCCGACGTTACCGAAGAGGCCGTGTGCGAGGCAGAAAGACAGGGCCTTGCAATATCTTTCGACATAAACTACCGCAAGAATCTGTGGAAATACGGCAAGAGCGCCCACGACATACTGCTGCCGCTGGCCAAGAAATGCGACATAATGTTCGGCACCGAAGGCGAATGGCAACTTCTCACGGGCATCACTCCGCCGAAATTTACTGCCACGTCGCCTGCTTTCACCTTCGACATCCAAAGCCATAAAGAGTTTTTCAGCAAGGCAAAAGACATGTTCCCCAAATGCCGCAAGATGATTCTTGCCCTGCGCAACACCCTTTCGGCCAACCATCACATACTGTCAGGCGTTCTCTGGTCAGACGGCAACATCTATCCTGCACGCATCTACGACATAGACAACGTCATCGACCCTATGGGTGCAGGCGACGCCTTCATAGCCGCATACATTCATGCCCTGCTGAAATTTGGCGATGACAGCCCGAAGGACATCAACTTCGCCCTCACCGCCTCTGCCATCAAAAACAGCATACCCGGCGACTTCAACCTCACCACCGAGGAGGAAATAACAGAAGTGTACAAGAATGCAGGAAAAAGCATCGGATAAATAAGAACGGAGCATAACAGAGGGGTTCTGACAGAACACATACCAGACGGCAGGTTTGCCTGCATAAAAGGAATTGTATAACAATCCTGTTATCCACATCACGAATATGCCGCCTATTTAGCACATGCAAAAGGCCTGAAATATAAGAGCATACCTTTTGCATTGTAATTTGCCGTCTTTTAGCTCATAAAAGGCGGCAAATTACACGCTAAAAGAGCATGTTTTACAACTGCGTCGTTAAGTGTCTGATAATAAGACAAATAGCATATATGCAACGATGCATGACCAAAGACATTCCTTATAGGCCATTTGCTCCATAAAAAGCATCACAACATACAGCTGAAAAACAAAAAATATTGTATCTTCGCAGCTGAAAACAAAAACGATTATGATAACAAACCGCGAAGAAGTGATAGACAAGGCTTTCAGGGTGTTCCTGAAAATGAACTACGAAAAGGCAAGCATCAGCACACTGGCGAAGGCTTGCGGACTTGCAAAGACCGGAATAGTGTATTATTTTCCGCATAAGCTTGACCTGTTTGTTGCCGTGGCCGACAAGTTCTTCATACAACTGCAGAACCCCGTAAACAAATTTGACCAGCCGGCAGACACACTGGCGGAATTTATAGATCAGTATGTGGCTGGAGTGTCGAAGGCAATGAACGGAATTGTAAGTCTCGTGAACGACGGCAACAACCCATACGACTGCTGCCCGAACTTCTATTATATCCACTTTCTTTCGCAGGTCCGCATGTATTATCCCGGCATAAGACAGAAGATTGAAGACATCTTCAGCAAGGACTATGAGATGTGGTCAACGGTGATACAGAGGGCTAAGGACAAGGGCGAGATAAGGAGCGACGTGGACGTTACGACAACGGCACGGATGTTCAGGCAGGTATTCTACGGCATATCATACGAACACGCCTTCCTTAACGGCCTCGACACCAATGAACTTAAAGAAAACTTCAAATATCTGTATTCGCTGCTGACACAAAAGTGAAAGCCCCACCAAACCTCCCCCGTGGGGAGGCTTTTGTTTTTACTAACGCGAAGCGATGCGCGAATAAGAGCGCACGCCATACCATATTATCACGAGGAAACAGATTAGCGGCAGCACAAACGACACGTTGACAGCCGGCAGCCCCATAACATATCCCTGATCGATGATAAGAGCCTGCAACGGAGGCAGTACACTTCCGCCAAGTATGGCCATGATAAGTCCGGCGGCACCAAACTTAGCCGACTCGCCAAGCCCATACAAGGCTATTCCGTAGATCGTGGGGAACATCAGTGACATGCAGGCAGAAACGCCTACAAGACAGTAAAGGCCATAGATGTTCTGCATGAATATCACTCCTATAAGCAGAAATACAGCCACCACGGCCAACGTGGCAAGCATGGCGCCGGCATTGAAGAACTTTAGGAAGAACGTGCAGATGAAGCGGCTGCAGCAGAAGATTACCATGGCTATGATGTTGTAATGCTGCGACATCACCTCGGCATCTTTCTCCGACATACCTGTCTGCATGAGCAGATGAGTACCATACTGTATGATAAACGTCCAGCACATAATCTGCGCACCGACATAAAAGAACTGGGCTATCACTCCCTCACGATAATGAGGCAGGCGGAATATGTGCCTGATGGTAGAAATGAAGTTGCCGTCCTGCTTCTCTGCGTTTTTCGGCATGCGCACAATCATCAGCAGAAAGACCATAAAGAGAATCACCACGCCTATTATCACGTAAGGCTGTATGAGAATGCTCAGGTCGGAGTCTCTCACCACGGCATACTCGGCCTCGCTGAGCTGCTCGCGTGCATCGGAGTCAAGCGGATTGAGGCGCGCCTGAATGAAGTTCATTGCTACATACATACCCAGCAGCGACCCGATGGGATTGAACGACTGGGCAAGGTTAAGACGCCTTGTAGCCGTCTCTTCGGTGCCCATCGACAAGATGTAAGGGTTGCAGCTCGTCTCAAGGAACGACAGGCCACAGGTAAGTATGAAGTAGGCTAGCAAAAACGAATAATAGCAGCCTGTGTACTTGGCCGGGAAGAACATAAACGCACCTACAGCATAAAGCAGCAGACCCATGAGCACGCCTGCCTTATAAGAATATTTGCGTATGAAGATGGCAGCGGGAAATGCCATTGCAAAATAGCCGCCATAGAAGGCCACCTGAACCAGGGCGCCGTCGGTGACGCTCATCCTGAATATCTTTGAAAAGGCCTTTACCATCGGGTTTGTTATGTCGTTGGCAAAGCCCCACAGGGCAAAACATGACGTAATCAGTATGAACGGAACAATATAGCTTATCCCGTCTTTCTTCAAAAGATGTTGTTTTTCGGTTTTCATATTAGTTACAATGTTTAAGCATATATCTGTCCGAAGGTCGTGCAGGGCGACGGTCGGCCTTGTTGGCATCAAAGGTATTTAATCACGGTCATTACCGCTCAGCTGTATGAAGCCGCCACACATCTGAGCATGTGCATGCAGCCTGATGAATGCATCTTTGGCCATCAACACTTGTGTTCTCATGTTTTTTGTCGTCAGTAGCATGTTTCGTACATGCGCAATGCAAATGTACAATAATTTACGCTACAGACAAAATCATGACTGCGTTTTGTTCACTTTTAGCTGATACATGACGCCGCCGGGCAACATAAGCAGGATAAGCGGCGGAGGGCATACAGCCCCGGCAGGCACATTCGGCAGATGTCATGACTTTATCCCGAGCAGACTGTTATAAGTCTTTTCAGGCATATCCGGCAATATTTTTCTGAAATGTTCAAGCAGCCTATCGTATGATTCTTGTGGCGTGCGGTCAGAGCTACAAACTTCTCGCCCAAACAGACTTTCGGGCGTTGTCAGCAGCGACCATCCCCAGCCGTATTCACGCCCATGTCTGTCGCGCGGATAGATAAAGTCTTCGGTTACAACATAGCAGCCCATTTCCAGTCGTGTCAAGTATGCATCGAAACAGCTGCGCATCTTCGGCCCGGTAAATCCGCATGCAGCGCGCAGTTCGCGTGTGATAAGGCTCCCTTCGCTTTTCAGCGTGGCGAGAACGGCCTCCTCTACGCTACCCTCTTCGGGATAAGGATAAAGGCTGCGACGATAATTGCAGAAGTCAGGCCACCACTCTCTGCTTACGAACGCGGCTTTACGCCTGAAGAACTTGCCGTAGGCGCAACGGCTCTCACGCAGCACAGAGCCTTTCCATTCCCACAAAGGCCATTCCCATCCTCCGTCAGGCAGGCGTATGTACTGACATTCTTCGTCCACCGCATCTTCTGCCGACCAACCGTCAATGCCCATGCGGAGCAAAGGCAGGAAACCAATCTCGTTGATATAGTCGACAAGTTCCGGACAGGTGTGTATAAGCTCTTGTCTCATTTCCCAATCTCCCCGTTAATACGTTTTCTTACTATCGAGTATGCTTTCTGGAATAGCGCCGACTGCTCCATCGTCAGCATCATTTCATTAAAACGGTGCATCGGAATAACAAATGTCAGTTCGTTGGCAGGAACAAGCGGACGGGCTGACGGGTCTAACATTCCGATAAAGCAGCTGCGCCCCTGTTTTCTGTTCTCGTTTACGGCAAATGTCACTATACTGCAACATCCTGAAGCAAAGCGTGTGCACACGGCATCGTCGGCATCATTGTCGTAGAAAGCCCAGCAGCACAAGCCTGAAAGCACATCGGGCGTGGCAAAGAACAGTATGCCTTCTGCGTCATCTAAAGAAGCGAGCTTATCCATACGTACAAAGTTGAGATACGGCTTTTCCGTCAGACTGATACCCAGACGGCTAACATACGTCTTAACCTGTTCGGGCGTCTGCTTATAGTGTTCCTGTTCCGAAACAAAGCGCGGTATGCGTTCCTGCATCGGTGCAAACCGTGTATACAGACTTCCGCCGCCACACAGCACATTGTCAACGCTCAACGTCAACGCCTGGCCGTCGCACACCTTGCGTATCGCCCCAATCATACAGCGCGGTATCTTCCTTATCTCCTCAACAGGCGTGTCGCTATATCCAAAGGCCACAGGCAACGGTACGCCATCGCCAAACGCATCTCTGTATCTCTGCAAGAATTTCTGTATCATAAGCATCAAACATTAACTCTCCCCAAAGTTATAAGTTTAATGCGAAATTTGATAAGGGAAAGGCAAAAAAGATGCAAGAAAGTAAGATATTTTTGCGATTGTAAATAACAACTTTGCGACTCAGAAAAAACTAAAGGAATAGAATATGTAAGTTCAAAGGTTCATCAAGAGATAAATTTTATATTAAACCGGACAATGTAAAAATACTTCTACCAACTTATCCATTTATTATTTCATTTTCGTACCTTTGTATCCTTACTTACGTTATCATCATGGAATTGTCAGATTGGTTTAAAGGATTTGAAAAAGGATTAGCCCGGCTATCAGACAAGCAGGATCCAACGGGCGGTTCTGCCACTCCTGAACGGCCTGGTTTACCTTGTTTGTAATGATGTAAATAACTGATGTGGAGAGTTTAATTTCATAAATCTCACGCATCTCTTCCTCTATGTCAGAAACGCTCATTCCTTTGGCATACAGGGAGATGACAAGTTTTTCTATAGAAAGTCCACGGCTTTCATGTTTGGGCACAGCTATCGGCTCAAATTGGCCATTACGGTCACGCGGAATGGAGATGACTGCTTTCCCATGTTCAGTCTGGATCCGCTTCGGATAACTGCCGTTGCGTGAATTGCCACTGTTATTACCGGCCACGGAATTCTTTTCATACCCCAAATGGGCATCCATTTCACCTTCAAGCATCTTTTCCAATACCTGGGCATGCAACTGCTTCAGGAATCTGCTTACATCGGATTCTGTCTTGAACCGGCTAAGGAATTCCTTGCTTAACATTTCATCCGGCACTACTTGATTCTTTTCTCGCATAATCTTATTCTTTGGGTGTAAATATATAAAATAAAAAATACAGAACTCTATTTTGAATCCTGTATTTTACATTTACACAAAACATTTTATAGTGCCAAACTTTAATAGAAACGATATAAAACACTCCTGTAAAAATGGTTACTGGAGTGTTTATTTTATATCTGTAGTTATTTGATATACGTCGTCAATAAGGATATAGTCGTAGCCTCTCAATTTGCATTGTTCCAGATTATATCTGTTGGATTTAATCATCTCATCGGCAACAATATCTGTAGACAGCCTTTTCTCTATTACGCTTTCGTTTTTTACAATGTCCGCAAAATGCTGTTTTATATATTCTTTACTGAATATCAAACACATGTATTTTATATCACACAGATAATCATCCGCAAAGTCTTTTTCCCAGCCGAACGGTATATAACATCCCTCTACAATCAGGTTCTGTCCGTTTTCAACGCAGGTCTTTACGATTTCCCGTACAACAGGCCACAAAAAATCTGTCAGAGCCGAATCTGGGCTTTCTGGCGACAGGTTTGTCTGTCCGCTCCTGATAAGTCCCATTTTCAGATGGTCTATTGACAGATAGGGATATTTATATTTCTCCAGCAGTCTTTGTGCAAACAAGGTTTTTCCCGTATGGGTACAACCAGTGACTAATATGACCATAGCATCTTGATATAATTACATACAATACAGTTCACACGGCTTACCCGTTGAAGGATGACTGACATTGATTGATATTTTTATCTGAATAGATTTTTTGTCCTTAACGGAAGTCAGATCCACATTCTCTATGACATGACAGCCATTAGCTTCGCATTTCTTGTCATAAGAAATATGTTTTGCTCCTTTTTCAGCTATGCCATGGGAATCCACGATAATGAAAAGAGGCTTCTTGCTTAAAATAAGATTTAGCACCTCTTCCGACAGGAAAGTAGCTTCATTGAAATAATCTTCCGTTCCGTATTGATGTTTTTCTGAATTTCCCGTATGCAGTACCAATGCCATATTTTCCAACGAGTCTATATGTAAAATATCCTCTGGCTTAGGCATACTGGTCCTACAGTCAAGAATCAGTCCCTTTACCTCATATTCATTCTTTTCCGGAGCTATCGTATAACAGTCCAGATGGGTTCCTATATGCCCTCTGGCACCCAATTTGTCAGTCTGGCTGTTTGCCCATTGCATGGCTGACGAATTCTCATCCAATTTTATGTGTAATTGATTCATTGTTTCTCTTGTGTAATGAAATGTCATAAATTGCATTCAAACAAAAACATATCGCAACAGTCATCAATGGCTATTTCCTTTTCAAAGGAGGAATAGGTCTTGATTTCTGTAAATCCTGCTTCTCTCAAATAATTTTCCATTTCGCCAAACTTATACAGATGGGTCTGAAAGTCCATATGTTCACTTTTCAGCAGTTTGTCCCTATCATAAAGTTCATATATTCCCGGTGAAAACTGTATCTGTTGTTGTACATCAAAATAGTTTTTAGTCTTTAAGACCAAATCGAAACCATTTTTCATTTTTACAGATACGGACGTTTCATAATCATCATTGTCCAAACATTTAGCGGCAATAGTATCTACCGCAAAGACAAACTTTCCTGCAGGGGCTAACAAGCCTTTTATTTTCTTCAGAATCTTTTGGCAAAGGTTCATGTCTGTAAATAATGACACAGACCCAGAAGAAATAAATATATAGTCAAATTGTTCATTGGTCGTATATTCTGCTATATCAGCATATTCCACATCAGCTTCAGGAGCTTTTAGTTTCAGTTTTTCAAGCATCTCAACCGAGAAATCAACCCCACGAATGTTATATCCATATTCCAAAAATGGAACAAGGAAGCGACCACTTCCACACATTATTTCTAAGATTTTTTTATTTTTTTCTGCATATGAAAGATAAAAATCCAATTCATCTTGCGGTGCTTTATCATGTAAGATTTCATACATTTCTGTGCACAAGTTGCCATAGTAATTTTTTATATTCATTGTATTTCCTATTTTACATAAACGGCTCAATTTGCAATTTCTTTATTGGGCTATAAAATTAAACAATTGGAATGCGTTCAACAACAAATGAAATGAATTTGATGATTCATTCTATATTAAAAAGAATATTTGTTAGAATTATTTTGTACTTGCGGAGCGCATAGCACTTCGACTTTCAAACTGAGCCTAAATTATTACCAAAATAGATACACCAATTTCCGGGTGTAAAAAGGGTGTAAATCTCGCAAATGCTTGATTTACACCCTTTATTGCGGAGAGAGAGGGATTCGAACCCCCGGTGCCTCTCAGCACGACGGTTTTCAAGACCGTTGTAATCGACCACTCTACCATCTCTCCATTGTCGGATCGACAAGCTTTGTGTCTCAAAAGCGAGTGCAAAGGTAAGGGGTTTTTATGTAATCTCCAAATTTTTTAGCGACTTTTTTTCAAAAAAAGTGTGTTTTTCTTGTTTTCATGGTGATTTCATACGCTTTTGGATGGCTTAAAAGCATGCGTTGATGCCGGACATGGCGACACGACGAGAAACGAGAAAAAGTTTTTGTTAAAAACTCGTCACTCGTCACATCAGGGCTTAACACACTGACAATCAAAGCGTTATAGTGTGACGAGTTGCATTTTCAACTCGTCACACTACTTATCACGACCAGCCGAAACGTGAAGAATTTCGGGCAAAAAAGGGCGAAAATGGCGGGATGTGATGAGTTGAGAAATCAACTCGTCACGCCTTATAAAGCTGACATTCAACGAGTTAAACCGCATTGTGACGAGTGACGAGTTTTTAACAAAACTTTTTTAGTATTAAAGTCAACCAATATCAGTAAAAGGATTACCAGAAGTTGACTTCCGGCAAGAACAAGCAAAAAACATATCTATCGAAATCAGAAAAAGGCGTCAACTGCAATGAATTTATATGCTTTACATACAGAAAAACATGAAAAAGGCAATATGAACGGATATGCACTGTAAACAAAAGACAACAACCGAGAAATATAAAAAAGACACCTGCGTGCTGCCGAAAGAGCATCTTTCAACATACAAAAGGATACATTTCATACGGCAAAAGAGCACCTTTCAGAAGGCAAAAGGATGCCTTTTAAGATACAAAAGGGCACATATCATGCTGCGAAAAGACATATTTTAAAACGTAAAACAGGCATGCTTAATGCCAGAAGTTTGGCAACTCTTACGCTGCGACACGGCGAAAATCAATGCGCCATACATGCGCACGATATAAAGATGTGATGATTTTATTTGGCATTTCAGCAGGGTTGCACTACCTTTGCAGCATGATTTATCCAAAGACGTTTGAAACTAAGATAGGATTCGATGAAATCCGCACGCTTCTGCGCGAGCGCTGCCTCAGTACACTCGGTAAGGAGAGAATAGACAACATGACATTCTCGAGCGACGCAGAAGTGATAAACGAATGGCTGCAACAGGTGAAAGAGTTCAGACGGCTGCAAGAAGAAGCCGACGACTTTCCGATGCAATATTTCTTCGATGTGCGCGAGTCGGTGGCACGCCTGCGACTTGAAGGCACTCATCTCGACGAAGGCGAACTGTTTGACCTCAGGCGTTCGCTCGAGACGATATGCAACATCGTCAACTATCTTAACCGCACAGACGGCAACGACGATGAGGAAGAAAGGACATACCCCTACCCCGCGCTTCACCGCCTGACGGCAGACATAATAACATTTCCGCAACTGATACAGCGTATCGACCAGATACTCGATAAGTTTGGAAAGGTGAAAGACAGCGCATCGGTCGAGCTGCAGAACATAAGGCGCGAGCTGTCGCGCACCGAAGGCAGCATATCGCGCACGCTATACAGCATACTGCGCTCGGCACAGAGCGAAGGTCTGGTTGACAAGGACGTTACGCCTGCCATACGCGACGGCCGACTGGTGATACCTGTAACGCAGGGACTGAAGCGCAAGATTAAAGGTATAGTACACGACGAGTCGGCATCGGGCAAGACCGTGTTTATTGAGCCTACCGAGGTGGTTGAGGCCAACAACAAGGTGAGAGAGCTTGAAGCCGAGGAGCGCCGCGAGATAATACGCATACTGACAGATTTCTCAAAACTTGTACGTCCGCACGTAAAGCCCATATTGGAGTCGTACAGGTTTCTGGCAACGATAGACATGATACGCGCCAAGGCCGAACTGGCACGGCTGATAAAAGGCATTGAGCCGGAAGTCGGGAAGAAGCCCCACATAGACTGGATTCAGGCCCGCCATCCGCTGCTGCAGCTGTCGTTAGAAAAGCAGGACAAGAAGGTTGTGCCGCTCGACATAATGCTTACCAAAGACAAGCGCATACTGATAATATCGGGTCCTAACGCCGGCGGAAAGTCGGTTTGCCTGAAGACGGCCGGACTGCTGCAATACATGCTTCAGTGCGGACTGTCAATTCCCGTAGGCGACCGCTCGCACACAGGAATATTCAAGAACATACTTATCGACATAGGCGACGAGCAGAGCATAGAGAACGACCTGAGTACATACTCGAGCCACCTCATGAACATGAAATACATGATGAAGTTTGCCAACAACAGCACGCTGCTGCTCATCGACGAATTCGGTACGGGCACGGAGCCGCAGATTGGCGGTGCCATAGCCGAAGCCGTGCTGAAGCAGTTCTGCAACAAACAGGCCTACGGCATAATAACCACCCACTATCAGAACCTGAAGCACTTTGCCGAAGACCACGAAGGAGTGGTAAACGGAGCAATGCTATACGACCGCCAGCAGATGAAGGCGCTGTTCCAACTCTCGATAGGCAACCCCGGAAGCTCGTTTGCAATAGAGATAGCGCGCAAGATTGGACTGCCCGAAGAGGTGATAAAAGACGCAAGCGACATTGTTGGAAGCGACTATATACAGAGCGACAAGTATCTGCAGGACATTGTGCGCGACAAACGCTACTGGGAAAACAAGCGACAGAACATTCATCAGCGCGAAAAGACAATGGAGCAGACCATTGCTAAATATGAAAGCGAGGTGAAGGAACTGGAGCAGAGCCGAAAGGACGTGATACGCAAGGCGAAGGAACAAGCCGAAGAACTGCTGCGCGAGAGCAACAAGAAGATTGAGAACGCCATAAGGGAGATACGCGAAAGTCAGGCCGAAAAGGCGGAGACTAAGCGCATAAGGGAAGAGCTGAATGCGTTTAAGCAGGAAATCAACGAGGTTGACACTACTGCCAACGACGAGATGATAGCCCGAAAGATAAAACAGATACAGGAGCGCAAGGAGAGAAAGGAGAAGCGCAAGAAAGAGAAGGCCGAGAAGAACAAAGACGCGGCTGCCGCACTGAAAGAGGCCACGCTGAAGAAGAAAGAGAAAGACGCACCGCTGGAAGCCGGCGAGACAGTGCGCATAAAGGGCCTTACATCTGTGGGACGGATAGAAAGCACCGACGGCAAGATGGCCACAGTGATATTCGGCGACATGCGCACCAAGATGCGCGCCGACCGCCTGGAGCGTGCCGAAATGCCCAAAAAGGAGGAGCCGAAGACCTACGCTTCAGTGGGACGACAAACGCGCGAGACGATAGACAACCGCAAGCTGAACTTCAAGCAGGACATAGACGTGCGCGGAATGAGGGGCGACGAAGCCATAAACGCCGTTACATATTTTATCGACGATGCCATACTTGTTGGCATGAGCCGCGTGCGCATTCTGCACGGCACAGGTTCGGGCATACTGCGCCAGCTTATCCGTCAGTATCTGTCAACAGTGCCAAACGTTGTTTCTTACCGCGATGAACACGTGCAGTTTGGCGGTGCCGAAATAACGATGGTTGACCTTGAGTAAACAGACCGATAATAATCTTCACAATATAAAAATGACTGCTGAGCAAATTATAACATTGCTCAGCAGTCATTTTTGTTTATTATCGCTTACCGAAAATATAAAAACAGAGATAAACAATATATCCAAGTCCGGCACGGATACTCAACTACCAAAAAGCATAACCACAACAGGCCAACAAGCCGCATCGTGGTTTATTAAGGCGTTATACCTATGCCTTCAACCGCTTTATAGATTTGCGACAAACACCGGACAACCGGGTTTGCTGTCGACCTCGCTGTAAGAGAATCCCTCAAAATCGAACGGCTTCAGCTTGTCGGCATTGTCAATGCGGTTTTGAAGCAGATAGCGCGTCATGGCTCCGCGGCACATCTTGGCGTAAATGACAATAGTCTTCAGCCGTCCGCCCTTGCTGACATAGAACTCCGGGCGAACAACATCAACCTCGCGCGCCACCTTGCGCCAGTTGAACAGTCGCCTCATCTCGCTGCTCGCAAGATCGACAAGCAGTCCGCCGGAAGCCTTAACCGAATCGATAAGTACATCGGTCAGCAGCGGTTTCCAATAGTCGAACATACTCACACCGTTATCCGGCAGCACCACGTTGCCTTCAAGTCTGTAAGGCTTTATCATGTCGGCGGGACGCAAAAGGCCATACAAGAACGAAGTTATCCACAGATGCTCCTGTGCATAAGTCTGAACTTCGGGCGTAAAGCCCGACGCATCGAGATACTTATAAACCACACCCGTATATGCCAAAACAGCCTGAAGCCTTGGTCCTTCGCCCGCAAAGTGCATATACCTCAGCCGGTTCTGCCGCGCAATGTCTGCGTTGCAGTGAAGCATGTCAGCCAGTTCGGCCTCATCATATCCCGCCATCTGCAATGCGTTGTGCATAGCCTCGCCGGCAAAACGCGGCTCGGTCATAATGCCATAATTGCCGTCATCACTTCCGCGCATATCCTTCGCGCATCCAATAAGAATCTGCATATCTGATATTTTATTTAATTCGACATAAAATAATTTATCCGGCGAGAGTCAGACGATAAGCACCGTCCACCGCACACTCACGCCACAAGTGCCCAATAAAGCCATTATTCTGTCAGTGACTCATATTCGCGCTGCATCTTTTTAGGCATCTTCTTCACCACCTCTTCAACCGAATGAAGTATAAGTTCGCAGATAAGACTGTCGGGCACATCGCTATCGAGAGCCACCGTTATCCAATATTTTCTGTCAGAGTGGCGACCGAAGAATATACCGTCATATCGCTCCATGAGTTCAGCCGACCGCTCCGTGCTGCACTTCATGTTGGCGATAAAGCAGCCGTCTTTGGGCTCCAGACCGCAATATGTGAACATCTTGCCCATAATTTTATACACAAGCACGTCGCTGCCGAAAGGGAAACATTCTTCAACACCCTTCACTGTAAGGCAAAAATCGCGAAACTGTTCTATGTTCATATCTTCAGAGATAATGTTTATGGAGATGCAAATATAACGATTTTGCCGGTTTAATCCAAACCTGGCATGGCGCAATAGCAACTATCAAGAAAACAAAAGCCGCAACCTTATTGGCTGCGGCTCTATGTTATTGCACGGGAAGAGAGGCTCGAACTCCCGACACTCGGTTTTGGAGACCGATGCTCTACCAACTGAGCTATCCCCGTGTTTGCGGCTGCAAAGGTAATGTCTGTTTTTTAATTCTGCAAATCTTTGATAAATTTATTTCATTCAAAAGCGCATAATTTATGCCATTTTGTGCTGCAGACACCTGCAAAGCGGCATTTTTCAGCCACAGACATACAATATTTATGCTTTTCAGCTTACCAGCATTCGATATCCTGCTCGATGTCCTTCATGCTTTCCTTACGGAAGACAGGACTCTTTATGCCCCTTCTCTTCTGATCAAGATAGTCGTCGAGCAGCCTGAAAGCATATTTGCCCAAAAGCAATATTGCCACGAGATTGCAGAGAGCCATCAGGGCCATAGTTACGTCGGCAAGGCTCCACACAAGATTAAGACTTGCCAAAGAGCCGAACATGACCATGCCGACAACCAGAAGACGATAGACAAACACGGGCCACTGGCGCGACGTGAAGAAACGTATGTTGGCCTCGCCGTAATAATAGTTGCCGAGAATGCTGCTGTAGGCGAAGAACAAAGTGGCTATGGCAACATAGACAGTGCCAATGCCGCCCACCTCGTTGGTGAGTGCAGCCTGAGTGAGCTGTATGCCGTCGAGACTGCTGTCTACGCTGTCTTTGCTGAACAGAATGATGAAAGCCGTGCACGAACAGATAAGCAATGTGTCGGTGAACACGCCCAACGCCTGTATGAAGCCCTGCTTGGCGGGATGGGTTACGTGGGCTGTGGCGGCAGCGTTGGGAGCCGAGCCCATGCCCGCCTCGTTGCTGAACAGTCCGCGCTTTATGCCCTGCATAAGTGCCGCGCCCATTCCGCCGCCCAAAGCCTGATGCCAGCCGAAGGCGTTGCCAACAATGAGAGATACGACATCGGGTATGCGGCCAATGTTGGTCAGCACGACAAACAGTGCCAGCAGGATGTAGCCAACGGCCATTATGGGCACTATGACGCTGCTGAACGCCGCGATGCGATGGATGCCTCCGAAGATGATAAACAGCGTAAGCACCGATATTACGGCGCCCGACAGCACTGGGTCAACGGCAAACGCGCTCTGCAGAGCAGCGCTCATGGTGTTGCTCTGCACCGAATTGAACGCAAAACCGAACGTTATGGTGATAAGCACTGCAAAGAGAATGCCCATCCAGCGCTTTTTAAGTCCCTTCTCCATATAGTAAGCCGGTCCGCCGATATACGAGTGTTTGCCCTTTATCTTGAACAACTGCGCCAATGACGACTCGACAAATGCGCTGCTCGAACCAAGCAAAGCTATAATCCACATCCAGAACACTGCACCCGGACCGCCCACAGTGATGGCCGTTGCCACTCCGGCAAGGTTGCCTGTGCCGACGCGGCTTGCCAGCGACACGGTGAAAGCCTGAAAAGAAGATATGTGCTTCTCGTGTCCGTTTATCTTTGCCGTGGAGTCGCCCAGCAGGCGTATCATCTCTCCTATCATGCGAAACTGCACAAACTTAGTCTTGATGCTGAACCATACGGCACAGCCCAGCAGCATTACTACAAGTATGTAAGTCCAGAGAATGTCGTTGGTCTCGTTGATTATCTGTGTGAATAGTTCCATGACGCTTATTGGTTTTGTTTAAGTTTAAAATAAAATATATGCTCTCTGAAAACAGTCTCCACCAGGTCGAAACGGATAAAGTCGGCCAAAAGGCTGATTACCTGACGGCGGGGAATATGCGACAGTCTGACACACCTGTTTAGCGTAATCTCGCCATACTTCTCCAAAAGGCGCAAGATGCACTGCTCCCGTTCGTTACATCTTATCATCACATCCTTATGGTCGTGACGCCAGATATCGAGATGCACCGGACTGGCAAGTATCGTTTCGTCCTTAATGCGAATGTATGCCTTAGGTTTCTTGTCCTCGTCAACGGCATATACGGGCTTATGCTGACTCTCGGCCACACTGACTTCAAGCACATCCTTGCCGTCAACCTTATATATCTGACTGTCGAGAGTAACCGACGGCCTGCAGTATCGCGTTGCGGCAACTTCTATCATGTATATCTCCTCGGCCGAACGTATGCCGGCGATCTTGCCGTTATCCTTAACGCCCACAAGCAGCCGCCCTCCCTCGGTGTTTGAAAAGGCAGAAAGACTGCGCGCTATCTTGCATGCGTCTGTTATGGCAAACTTAAAGTCCTGATGCACATGCTCGCCTTCGGTAACAAGCTGCAAGATATGGTTTCTGTTCATTTTCATATTCTATATGCAAAGATATAGAAAATAAGCATACTTCACAAACATACGGCATGGTAAATTATGGCCATCGGCCCCGCCGCAATACACGAGCAGACACGAAATAAAGCCGGACGGGAAAGGGCGCAACGGCTGCCGACATACTGAAAGCGGATTACGCAAAATGCTTTCTTTCTGATTTCAGATGACGTTCCACAGCCGCGATATTCTGAAATAAAAATCATCCGGCCGTGAAAGCAGTACGAAATCGTGTGCAAACGTAAGCAGCTATATCACAAGCAGTTACGCACGCCGCACAGATTTTGTGCAGTTATTTCAGCGTAGAAACAAGCCAAAATCACTGTTTTTGACAGCAAAACAGCCTTATTTTTAGCTGCAATATGCCTGAAACGACCATGCAAAAGCATTGCTTTTACAGCATGAAAGCACAACTTTTGCTTCATAACGTAAACATTCTTTATCTGTAAAGCGGATTTTAGTGATTCTGATTTTCTATTTTATCCAAAAACAATGACACAGACCAACTATCATAAAGATACAAAATCTGCGTCATAGCTTTACAAACGACACACCCGCAACACTGCCGCCCACGTCATAAGGAAAACACAATACACGGCAGCACCTCATAAAAACAGGACACAAAAAAAAAGGCAAACACCCTAACAGGTATCTGCCTTTAATCGTTCAAATTCTTTTGAGCCTCTTGTCGGATTCGAACCAACGACCCCGAGATTACAAATCACGTGCTCTGGCCAACTGAGCTAAAGAGGCGGGTGGGCAAGCTACTTGTATCGCGCCGCTACAACCAACTACCTTTGCTACGTTCCCGTCCTGGAGGATTCGAAGGGAGCTGGCCGTACAAGACTTACCCGTCTTTGCGGCTGCAAAGGTAATAATAAAGTTTAACAACAAAGCATTTTTGCATCGTCTTTCGTGCTATTTTAACTTATTTTTTGAAATCAGCGATATCTTGCAGCATGCGGAATCGGCACAGGCGACATGCACAATGGCCATATATAAAGGCGGCACGAGGCCGAAGGCATAACGCACGCCGACGGCACATCTTTCACATAAAAAAACAAAAAAACTCATACAGCTAATAATTATATGGTGAAAAATAAGTAATTTTGCACCCGATTATGTTCTCATGAGGCGTATGGCGCCGGGTGTCAAAGCTGATGCAACACCCCATAAGACACCACGCTTCAGACAGACAAACGAAAAAAATCAATTAATCCCCAATAATGACTACACGCGAGGAATACGAACAAATAAAAGCTTACGCGCGCATCGACGGCGCCATAATGGGCGGAATGTGGATATTGAGCTTTGCCTGCTTCATCGGACAGTTTTATGAGCCCGTGCTGAACATGGCATCGATGGTTCTTGGCATATCAGCCATTGTAGTATCGGCAATACGCTTAAAGAACTTCCGCGACAATATTCTTGACGGAGTGATATCTTACTGGAAAGCATACGGCTACAGCCTGCTGACATACTTTTACGCATCGCTGCTGATGGCTGCTGCGCAATATATCTACTTTCAGTTTATCGACCACGGCTTCATGCTCGCCCAGTACACGGCCATGACATCAAGCCCTGAGTTTAAGTCGCTCATGACGCTTTACGGGATAAAGGCCGATGAAATGAAGATGACAATGGACACAATAGCAACGCTCCGCCCTATCGACATAGCGCTGCAGTTTCTTACAACCAACCTGTTTCTGGGAATTGTGATAAGCTGGCCGATAGCCGCGCTGCTGAAATCAAAATATAAACGTAAATTCTAAAACACAGATAAGATGGACATATCAGTCGTAATACCATTATATAACGAGGAAGAATCACTGCCCGAACTCTACGCATGGATTGAGCGTGTGATGAAGGAAAACAATTTCTCTTATGAAGTAATATTCATCAACGACGGCTCTACCGACGGTTCATGGAATGTGATAAGCCGGCTGAGCGAGGAGCACGAATGCGTGAAGGGTATAAAGTTCCGCCGCAACTACGGAAAAAGTCCTGCCCTGTTTTGCGGATTCAAGGAGGCTCAGGGCGACGTGGTGATAACAATGGACGCCGACCTGCAGGACTCTCCCGACGAGATACCGGAACTTTACAGAATGATAACTGAAGACGGCTACGACCTCGTTTCGGGATATAAGCAGAAACGCTACGACCCGCTGTCGAAAACAATCCCCACAAAGCTGTTTAACGCAACGGCACGTAAAATAAGCGGTATAAAGAACCTGCACGACTTCAACTGCGGTCTTAAAGCATACCGCAAGGACGTGGTAAAGAACATCGAGGTGTACGGCGAGATGCACCGCTATATCCCGTATCTGGCAAAGAATGCCGGATTCGACAGGATCGGCGAAAAAGTGGTTCATCACCAGTCGCGCAAATACGGCAAGTCGAAATTCGGCCTCAACCGCTTCTTCAACGGCTATCTCGACCTTATAACATTGTGGTTCCTGAGCAGCTTCGGACGCAAGCCGATGCACGTGTTCGGCTTCCTCGGCACAATAATGTTCTTCATAGGCTTCATTGCTGCAGCCATTATCGGCATAGACAAGCTGGTGGCGGTGTCAAACGGTCAGCAGATGCGCCTCGTAACCGATACGCCTTACTTCTATATATCGCTGACAATGATGATTATAGGCACACAACTGTTTCTTGCCGGATTCCTCGGCGACCTCATCAGCCGCAACTCTTCAGACAGGAACGACTATCAGATATCTGAAGAAATAAGATGTGGCGAAAACAGAAAATAACACATAGAAAACAACAACGCCACATAAAGCTGCTACAAGAACAAGCATGCCATGACAGGAATTAAGATAAAAACGATAAAGTCGGTCACGACAAAGGCAAGCCGCAAGGCACGCAGACTATTGCGTCCCTCACTGGCAGCACTGCCGCTATACTTCATAACGCTGCTGATAACCACCGCAGCGTGTTCGTCTATCGACTGCCCGCTCAACAGCCTTGTCTACACACAATATCAGCTGATGACGCCCGACGGCAAGGTTGACACACTGGCAGACACGCTCACAATATTCACAAACCGTGTTGACGGCAATGACTCTGTGCTGATAAACCGCAGCGTAAAGACCACCGAATTCTCGCTGCCGATAAGCTATGCGCAGAACCAGGACGTGTTTTTCATAGAGACGAAGGACACTTTATACAAGACTACAAAACTTGACACAGTGACCGTAGAGAAAGAGAACAAGCCCCACTTCGAGTCGGTTGACTGCGCACCGGCATTCTTCCACAAGATAACATCCGTAAGCTGCACGCACAACGCCATCGACTCGATAACAATAAACAATCAGGACGTGAACTATGACACATCGAAGAAACATTTTTTCATATATTTCAAGCATAGCAATTAGCCTGATGCTCCTACTGGCCTCAACGGCCAACGCGCAGGAAAAGAACGTGGAGAAGAAAGACAGCGTGCCCCTGTTAAGGGGCTTTGCCGTATCAGTAGACCTGGTCGGACCGGCACAGATGTTTCTTGGCGACTACGGACAGTATGAAGCCGCGCTGCGAATAAACCTGCGCGACAAATACTTCCCTGTGTTTGAGCTTGGCCTCGGCAAGGCAGACCATGACAACGACGTCACCAAAATATCATACAAGACGAGCGCACCATACGCAAAAATCGGTATCGACTTCAACCTGCTAAAGAACAAGCACGACATATACAGGCTTTATGCCGGCGCAAGATACGCTTTCACTTCGTTTAAATACGACCTGTCGCATCCAGACATCACCGACCCCGTATGGGGAAGCACTGCCGTATATTCAGCGAAAGGCGTGAAATGCAATTATCACTGGATTGAAGCAGTAATAGGAGTAGACGCAAAGATATGGGGACCTCTGCATCTTGGATGGAGCGTAAGATACAAGAGCAGAATAGCCTACGATGACGGCGAACTGGGCAACTCATGGTATGTGCCCGGATTCGGAAAGACCGGAGGATCTAACATCGGAGGCACGTTCAACGTATCGATAGACATATAAACTTCTGAAAGACAATAGACTAAAACAAGAACAGCGATGAACAGAGAAAAAAGCAAGAAGAAATTGGCCCTGCAGCTGGCTTTTCTCATATTTCTAATCATTGGGACAATAATCATTGTGCGGCAGCAGCGCACAATGCCTTATCAGCACAACACAGGATTCATATTCGGTACGGTGTACAACATCACATACCAAAGCGACAAGAACCTGCAGAAAGAAATTGAGGCAGAGCTGCAGAAGGTTGACGCATCGCTGTCTCCGTTCAACAAAAGTTCAATAATATCAAAAGTAAACCGCAACGAGAAGGTTGAAGTGAACAGCATGTTCACAGACGTGTTTAACCTTGCACAAAAAATATCTGAAGAAACAGGCGGAGCCTTCGACATAACAGTGGCTCCACTGGTAAACGCATGGGGCTTCGGATTCAAAAACGACACGAAGCCCACGCCAGCGGCAATAGACAGTCTGAAACAGATTATAGGCTACAAGAAAGTAAGGCTTGACGGGAAACAAATAGTAAAGAACGACAAGCGCATAATGCTCGACTGCAGCGCCATTGCCAAAGGCTACGGAAGCGACGCCGTGGCCCGACTGCTGAGAAGCAAAGGCATAGAAAACTTTATGGTAGAAATAGGCGGAGAGATTGTTACACGCGGCATCAACGAGAAAAGACTGCCCTGGAAAATCGGCGTCACAAAGCCCGTTGACGACTCGCTAAACACAAATCAGGAAATACAGACCATACTGAACGTAACCAACAAAGCAATGGCTACAAGCGGAAACTACCGCAACTTCTACTACAAAGACGGCAAGAAATATGCCCACACAATCGACCCCATAACAGGCTATCCTGTACAGCACAACATATTGTCGGCAACTGTTTTGGCCGACAACTGCGCCACGGCCGACGCCTATGCCACAGCCTTCATGGTGATGGGACTTGAAAAGGCAAAAGCCATTCTTGACAGGCATCCCGAACTGATGGTATATTTTATCTATTCAGACAAAAACGGCAAAAATGCCGTATGGTATTCGCCGTCGCTAAAAAACAAGATTGCAGAATAACAACAGCGCATACACATGCACACGGAGCTACAAGAACACCTGCTTGAACTTCCGCTCTTTCAGGGTATGAGCCGGAACGACCTGGAGCAGATACTCTCGGAAACGAAATTCAGGCAACTGTCGTTTGCAAGAGGAAAAGTAATTGTGCATGAAGGCGAAACCTGCAACAAGCTCTATTTTCTGGTTAAAGGTCAGATAACAACCACATGCCATTCGGACGACAAGAGCTACTCGATAACCGAAACACTCGCAGCCCCCAACATACTTCAGCCCGAAAGGATTTTCGGACTGATGCAGCGCTATACAAGAACGTTTGCGGCAAAGACAAACTGCGACCTGATATGCCTGGGAAAGAAAGAAGTGATGCTCATGTCTGACAATTACGAAATATTCAGACTAAACCTGCTTAACATCATCTGCACGCTGTCGCAACGCTCAGACAGACAGATGTGGAAACTACGTCCGAAAGGCATAAGGCAAAAGATAGCCAGATTCATCGAAGAGAGAAGCCTGAGACCTGCCGGAAAGAAGATTGTAAACATAAAGATGGAGCGGCTCGCTGAAGAGATCAGCGAGAGCCGCCTCAACGTATCGAAAGCTCTGAAAGCCATGAACGACGAAGGAATTATATCGCTCAGAAGGGGTGAATTCTGCGTTCATGCTTTCGAAAGAATGCTCATGTAGGAAGCTTATCAGCCAATTTGATATACAAGCGGCAGACAAAAGCCGACATATAACAAATATTAGCTAAATTTTTCTTCCGTATTATTATTCAGAAGAAAGAAAATTACTACCTTTGTAAACAAAAATTAGGGAAACGTGAGTATGAATGAAGAGAGAATAGAAGAGCAACGCAAAAATCCTTTTTTTGAACAATATAACACGCCGCACGACACCGTGCCATTCGAGAAAATACGCCTTGAAGACTTTGAGGAGGCCTTCATGGAGGGCATACGCCGTGACGACGAACAGATTGAGAAGACTATAAACAATCCTGACAAGCCTACTTTTGACAACACGATAATCAACGTGGACGAAGACAAGGACGGATATTACGACTTGCTGTCGCGCGTGTCAACCGTGTTTTTCAATCTTCTCAGTGCTGAGACCAACGACGAGATGGACGCGCTGGCGCAGAAGCTGCAGCCCATACTGACAAAGCATGCCAACGACGTAAGGCTCAACAAACGCCTGTTTGAGCGCATAAAGGCCGTGCACATGCACCACCGCAAGCTCACGCCTGAAGAAAAGAGACTGCTCGACAACTGCTACGACGGATTTGTACGCAGCGGAGCACTGCTCGACGATGAGGGCAAGGAGAAGCTACGCAAGCTTACCGAGGAGGCAAGCATGCTGTCGCTGCAGTTCTCTCAGAATCTGCTCAAAGAGAACAAGGCATATACGCTGCACATAACTGACGAACAACAGCTCGACGGACTGCCCGACACGGCACGCGAGGCTGCTGCCGTTGCTGCAAAGGAGCGCAATCTTGAAGGCTGGGTGTTTACGCTCGACTTTCCAAGCTACAGTCCATTCATGACATATTCTACATGCCGCGAACTGCGCAAGCAGATGTATATGGCACGCAACACGGTGTGTACACACGAGAATACAGAAAACAATCTTGAAATATGCAAGCGTCTGGTTAATCTGAGACGCGAGATAGCACAACTGCTCGGCTTCAAGACATACGCCGAATACGTGCTTAAGAACCGCATGGCAGGAAACGCACGCAACGTGTATAAGTTGCTCGACGACCTCATAGACGCTTACAAGCCTACTGCCGTAAAGGAAGTGAGCGACATCGAGAAACTGGCAAAGAAGACTGAAGGCAAAGACTTCAAGGTGATGCCGTGGGACTTCAGCTATTATTCTCACAAGCTGCAGCTAAAGAAGTTCAACATCGACTCAGAGATGCTTCGCCCGTATTTCGAACTGTCAAAGGTCATTCAAGGCGTGTTCGGCCTTGCCAACAGGCTCTACGGCATAACATTCAAGGAGAACAAGGACATACAGGTTTACCATCCCGACGTGAAAGCCTACGAGGTGTTCGACAAGGACGGCTCTTATCTTGCCGTGTTCTACGCTGACTTCCATCCGCGCAAGGGCAAACAGGGCGGTGCATGGATGACAGAATATCAGGGACAATGGATCGACCGCAAGGGCGAAAACGTAAGGCCTCATGTAAGCGTAGTGATGAACCTGACGAAGCCTACCGACGAAAAGCCGGCACTGCTGACACTGGGCGAAGTTGAGACCTTCCTGCATGAGTTCGGGCACTCGCTTCACGGCATGTTCGCAAACACAAGATTCGAGAGTCTTTCAGGCACCAATGTATGGTGGGACTTCGTAGAGTTGCCGTCACAGTTTATGGAAAACTTCTCTGTTGAGAAAGAATTTCTGCGCACGTTCGCCTTCCACTATCAGACAGGCGAGCCTCTGCCCGACGAGCTGATCGACCGCATTGTGAAGAGCCGCAACTTCATGGCTGCATACGCATGTCTGCGCCAAGTAAGTTTCGGACTTCTCGACATGGCCTACTATACAAAGAAAGAGACGTTCGACGAAGACATCATACCGTTTGAAAAGAAAGCATGGAAGAAAGCCATGGTTACCGAACAGCTGCCCGACACCTGCATGACGGTGCAGTTCAGCCACATCATGGCTGGCGGATACGCTGCCGGCTACTACAGCTACAAATGGGCCGAAGTGCTCGACGCAGACGCCTTCAGCGTGTTCAAGAAGCACGGAATATTCAATCAGGAGACAGCGCAAAGCTTCCGCGACAACATTCTTTCAAAGGGCGGCACCGAACACCCGATGACTCTCTACAAGCGCTTTAAGGGCAGCGAACCCACAATAGACGCCCTGCTGAAACGCAACGGCATAAAAAAGCCTTCGAACAAGAAAAAGTAAGAGAAATAACCTATTCTTCACATATAAACACAATGAACAAAGAAGAAAAACAGCGTCTGCTTGACCTGAGATACCTGCGCATGGCACGCATCTGGGCAGAAAACAGCTACTGCCAGCGCCGCAAGGTAGGAGCCCTGGTGGTTAAGGACAAAATGATTATCAGCGACGGCTATAACGGCACGCCGAGCGGCTTTGAGAATGTCTGCGAAGACGACAACAACGTTACAAAGCCCTACGTGCTGCACGCCGAAGCAAACGCCATAACAAAACTGGCGCGAAGCTCCAACAACAGCGACGGATCAACGCTATACGTAACAGCTGCTCCATGCATAGAATGCTCAAAACTGATAATTCAGGCCGGCATTAAGCGTGTAGTATATGGCGAAAGATACAGACTTGAAGACGGCATAAATCTTCTTAAAAGAGCTGACATTGAAGTTATATATCTAAATCCTGACGAACATGAATCCGAATAAATCAAACCGCATGATGCCGTTGCTGATGGCTCTTTGTGTGATTATCGGCATCATAATAGGTACGTTCTACGCTAACCACTTTTCAGGCAACCGCCTGAACATAATAAACTCGGGCAGCAACCGCCTGAACAATCTGCTGCACATCATAGACGACCAGTATGTTGACGCGGTTAACATCGACTCGCTCGTCGACAAGGCCATACCTCAGATTCTGTCTGACCTCGACCCCCACTCTGTCTACATCAGTGCTAAAGACGTACAGCAGGCCACCGACGACCTGAAAGGCTCGTTCTCGGGCGTGGGCATTGAGTTTGTCATAAGAAACGACACCATACACGTGCAGGGCGTAATAAAGAACGGCCCGGCTGAACAGGCAGGCATCCTTGCCGGCGACAAGATTGTGAGCGTAGACGGAAAACCTTTCGTTGGCAAGGTCGTAACAAACGAAGAAGCCATGCGACGCCTCAAAGGACCTAAAGACACCAAGGTGAAAATAGGCGTGCAGCGCTACGGACAAAAGAGCATAAAATATTACACTATAACCCGAGGCGACATTCCGCAGAAGAGCGTCAGCGCAACATACATGCTCGACGACAACACGGGCTACATCAAGATAAAGAACTTCGGCGAGAACACTTATCCCGAACTTCTCATCGCCCTGGCGCAGCTCTCTCAGGAAGGCTTCAGCAACCTGATAATCGACCTGCGCGACAACACAGGCGGATACCTGAAGTCGGCCGTTCAGATGGCCAACGAGTTCCTGCCCAAGAACCGCCTCATCGTATATACAGAGGGCCGCAAGTCGCCAAGACAAGACTACAAGAGCGACGGGCGCGGAAGCTATCAGAACATTCCGCTGGTAGTGCTGATAAACGAGACATCGGCATCGGCTTCAGAGATTTTTGCCGGAGCCATGCAGGACAACGACAGGGCAACAATCATAGGCCGCCGCTCGTTCGGCAAGGGTCTCGTACAGCAGCAGATCGGTTTCCCCGACGGCTCAATGATACGCTTGACCGTGGCACGCTATTACACACCGTCAGGACGATGCATACAGAAGCCATACGTGATGGGAGACGACAAAGACTATGAGGAAGACCTGCTGGTAAGATATCAGCATGGTGAGTTCTTCTCACAGGACAGCATCAAGCACACCGGACCGGCTTATCACACAAGCATTGGCCGCACAGTGTACGGCGGAGGAGGCATAACGCCTGACATCTTCGTTCCGGAAGACACCTTAGGCATAACTTCATACTTCAAGGAGGCAAGCATGAGCGGACTAATACTGCAGTTTGCATTCGTCTATACCGACGACAACCGCCTTAAGCTCAACAACTTCACCGAAATGATGGAGCTTGCCGACTATCTTGTAAAGCAGAACACCGTAGACAAGTTTGCCACCTATGCCGACAAGCACGGACTGCAGCGCCGCAACCTGATGATAAAGAAATCGCACAACCTGCTCGAAAGATACATCAACAGCCGGATTATATACAACATCATGGACGAGGAAGACTGGATTGAATATCTCAATCTTGACGACAACGTGATAAAGGCTGCGCTGAATGTGTTTAAGAACAATGCGGCATTCCCCAAAAAGCCGGAGTCAAAAGACAAGAAAAAGGACGGCAAGACGGCCATGACGGGAACAACAGTGCCATACGTTGACATGAAGATGAATCTAAAAGCATAACCATGGAAAAAAAGGAACTGCGAAAACTCATACGTGAGAGGAAACGGCAATTCACCGGGAAGCAACTGGAAGAATTGTCGCTTCCGATCATGAACAGGCTGCTCGGCATGAGCGAGGTGGCTAATGCCGACACTATATTAATGTATTACTCGCTGCCTGACGAAGTATTCACTCACGACACAGTGGAACTGCTGGCCCGGCAAGGCAAGACAGTGCTGCTGCCAAAGGTAATTGACGGCGAGAACATGGAAATAAGGGTGTATGAAAGCAAAGAAGACCTGGCCGAGGGCAGCTACGGCATAATGGAGCCCAACGGAAAACTCTTCACCGACTACGCCAAGATTACTACGGCTGTCGTGCCCGGCACGAGCTTCGATGCAGACAACAACCGGCTGGGACGCGGAAAGGGGTATTACGACAGATTTCTGAAGAATATTCCACAGGCCTACAAGATAGGCGTATGCTTCGACTTTCAGAAAGAAAAAGAAATTCCTCATGAGGAAAACGACATAAAGATGGACACCGTTATCTGAGAATAACGGTGTCTTTCTTTTTATATAGCTACGCAGAAAATGCATAAAGGCATATTGCTGCCCATAACACAAACCGCTGCGGACAAACCGGAAAAAGTTTTTTTGCAGAAACTCGTCACTCGTCACATACATGCATAACAAACTGACAATCAATGATTTAAAGTGTGACGAGTTATGATTTTAAAACGTCACACATAATTATCCGTGACGAGTCGGGATTTCAACTCATCACACTCTAACCACCTCATTATCAGGCAGATGGAAAGGAATGTGACGAGTGACGAGTTTCTGCAAAAAAATATTTTCGTGTATTCTTATCACTGTCCTTCCTGATTTTGGCTGACTTCAAACAGCCATTTTACTGATTTTAGATGACACAAGCATGCTGCATTTACGGTAAAGGTTGACTCACCTACAGACATAAGTATAATCAGTTGTCTGAACCTCATTATACCCGACAAAGGATATGCCTGCATATAAATCACAAAAGAAGGCATATCATAACGCAAAAGGGCACATATCACGATATAAAAGGACACATATTACAACGCAAAAGCATGCCTTTCGCAAATCAAAAGGCATGCTAATGCTAACATGAAGAATAAAAATAATGTTATAAAAATCTATAAACCTTATAAAATGAAAATATGTGATTATTACCTATTGAACTAAACCGCACTCAGGCATCATATCAGTCCTCTCACCCTGTCGTCGAAAGCAGAAAGGGCAGCCTTGGCACCCTCGCCCATCGCAATTATAATCTGCTTGTAAGGCACGTCGGTAACGTCGCCGGCAGCATACACGCCTGCTATCGAGGTTCTGCAATAAGCATCTGTCTTTATCTCCTTCCGCGGCGTAAGCTCCAGCTGACCTTCAAACGACTTGCTGTTTGCTGCCAGTCCTATCTGCACAAATATGCCGTCGAGCTCCACGGTCTTCACCTCTTCAGTCTTGCGGTCTTTCACCTCAATGGCCGTCACCTTCTTGCCGTCGCCAATCACTCTCATTGTCTGCATCGACGTGAATATCTCTACATTGTCAAGGCTTCTGGCCTTATCCTGAAGCACAGTGTCGGCACGCAACTCATCTGCAAACTCAAGTACGGTTACCTTTGAACATATTCCGGCAAGGTCTATGGCTGCCTCTATGCCCGAATTGCCTCCGCCGATGACTGCCACATGCCTGCCTTTATAGAACGGACCGTCGCAATGAGGACAGAAAGCCACTCCACGGCCAATATAGTCGGCCTCACCTTCTACGCCCAGCCGGCGCCAGCTTGCTCCTGTTGCTATTATCACTGCCGGCGAAACAAAGCTCTCGCCTCCTGCCGCATGGATATACTTCTGCTTACCGCCCAGTTCGGCTTTCACTACCGTTCTGTTTTCAAACACGTCAATGGCATAATGTCCGAGATGGCTCATCAGGTCGGATGCCAGCTTGTCGCCCGTGGTGTGAGGCACCGAGATAAGGTTCTCTATCCCGACAGTGTCTTTAACCTGACCGCCGACACGCTCACCTACAACGGCTACACGGAGTCCCTTGCGAGCCGAATAGATTGCGGCAGACGCACCGGCTGGTCCTCCGCCAACAACTACAACGTCATAGCTTCGCTCAACAGGCTCGAAGCTGTCGACAGTCTGAGCAGTGCCGAATTTTTCTTCAAGTTTAGACAGCAATGCCGACAAGTCGCCGCGGCCTACATGGATAAGCTCGTCGCCGGCATAAACAGACGGTACGCCCTGTATGCCGAGACGCTCAACCTCGTCCTGCCACAATGCCCCGTCGATAACTTCATGACTCACCGACGGATTGAGCAGTGCCACAACATTCAGCGCCTGAACCACGTCAGGACAGTTGGTACATGTAAGCGAGACATAAGTGCGCAGCTTTATATCACCACCGATGGCTCTGATGCGGCGCGCAACGATATCGTCGGGCATGTTCTTTCCCTGTCCGTCGGCATTGAGAACTGCAAGCAGCAGCGATGAGAACTCATGGCCGCCGGGGATGCCACGGAACACGATGCCTGTGTCGGCGCCGTCTTTATATAATGTAAACTCAAGTCTGAGACTATCCTCAACGGTCAGTTCAAGCTTCAGCTTGTCTGAACATGAGCAGAAATCCTTCAAGAAGTCGCCAAACTCCTCTGCCTTTGTATGCGCAGCGCCACAAACGGCCTTAATTCCTATTTCAGACTTCAGTCCGCCCAAAAGCGATTTAACCTGATCTAATATACCTTTATCCAACATACCCGTTCTGTTTTTTTCTATAAATTAAAAAATGCTGTCCGTAAAAGTCAAGAAAGGCCGGATTCGTTGACATGTCATATCAGAAAATCCGGCCGAACAATAAAGACTAAATCTTACCAACCAAGTCTATGCTGGGTTTCAGTGTTTCGCTGCCAGCCTTCCATTTAGCCGGACAAACCTCGCCGTCGTGTGTTGCCACAAACTGTGCAGCCTCAACCTTGCGCAAGAGCTCGTCGGCATTACGGCCTATGCTGTTATCTTGTATCTCTGCAATCTTTATAAGTCCTTCCGGGTTCACGAGGAATGTTCCGCGATAAGCCACGCCTTCGTCCTCCTTCATCACACCGAATCCGCGGCAGAGCACGCCTGTGGGGTCGGCAAGCATTGCATATTCAATCTTCTTTATGCTGTCTGAAGCATCGTGCCATGCCTTGTGGACAAAATGTGTATCAGTGCTGACAGAGAACACCTCCACGCCCATCTGCTTCAGCTGTTCATACTTGCCTGCGAGGTCAACGAGCTCGGTAGGACAAACAAAAGTGAAGTCGGCAGGATAGAAGAAGAACAAAGCCCACTTGCCTTTCAAATCCTCGTTGCTAACTGTCTTGAAACTTCCATTCTGAAAAGCCTGTACCTTGAACTCAGGCATCTGTGCATTGATAATTGGTTCCATATTTCTATAAGTTTTTTAAATTGTTATTATTAAATTTCAGCTCTATGTCGTTTTGACAATGCAAAGATAGTTTGCGACACAAAACAAAGCAAACAGATTTTTTCTATTGCATGATAGACAAAACCTATAACGGCCCCGTAAAGCATATACAGACATGGGGCTACACCTGCCTGAAACAGGGCAAAACACGCTGCGGCAGGGACTAAGCCGCATGCGGCAGCGGAACAGACAAAACGGCATACCCACAAATGATGACAGCACAAAAATATTCGGCTCAAAAATTTATCTTTTCAGAATTTATGTGTATGTTTGCGGCCTGAAGACAAAAAGCAACAGCAACATGACACTACAACAAATGGAATATATCGTGGCCGTCTACAGACTGCGCCACTTTGCCAAGGCAGCCGAATACTGCAAAGTAACGCAACCCACACTTAGCTCCATGATACAAAAGCTTGAAGACGAGCTGGGCATAAAGATATTCGACCGCACGGCACAGCCCGTTACTCCTACCGACATAGGACAGAGAGTGATAGAGCAGTCGTGGAAGGTGCTGATACGCGCAAGAAAGATAAAAGACATTGTTGCAGAGGCAAAGCAGGCTCTTGGCGGAACATTCAGGATAGGCATACTGCCCACCATAGCGCCTTATCTGCTGCCGCGCTTCTTTCCTCAGCTTACATCGCAGCATCCAGAGATGGAGCTAAAGGTCATAGAGATGAAGACCGAAGAAATAAAGAGAGCCCTCGCAAGGGCCGAAATAGATGCGGCCATATTGGTAAGGCTGGACAACATGGAGCATTTTGCATCTACCACACTTTTCTACGAGCAGTTCATTGCATACGTGTCGCGCGAGGACAGGCTGTTTGAGAAAAAGAGCATACGCACGGCCGACCTTAACAACGAATTTATATGGCTGCTCGACGAGGGACACTGTTTTCGCGACCAGCTGGTAAAATTCTGCGACCTTAAGGAGGCACGCACAAGCAAGACAACATATAGTCTGGGGAGCATAGAGACATTCATGCGCATGGTTGAGAACGGCAAGGGCATAACCTTCATACCCGAACTTGCCCTGACGCAGCTTTCCGACAGGCAGCGAGAACTGATACGCCCCTTCGCCATCCCCATACCGACAAGAGAGATTATCATGATGACGACAAAGAGCTTCGTAAGGCATGCCGTGCTCAACATGCTCATAGATACAATAAAAAGCAGCGTGCCCGAAAACATGCTGAAACTGAACAACACCGAGCAGAGGGTGTAATGCAACGTCCGCAACATCGGCGCATAAGGGCCGGCATGGTCAAGCGGTCTGACTCATAACGCAAAAAGACTCACCCATGCCGGCCCTTATGCCGTTATCACCGGCACAGTGCTATTCGGAACTTTTACCACCTTAACCTGCAAAAAATCAATATAACACAACGCTGCCGCCACAAAACACAAAGGTATACCTTATTATATAATACGACAAAAAAAGTGCGCAATGTCATAATTGTAACACAAATGAAACATCTGTTTAAAACCGCTGTAACACGTATTTTCTACTTTTGCAGCGTGAAATAAAACGGAATCACTCATAACAAATTACAGTTTATGACAGAAATTTATTTTTTAATTGTCGCATTTCTGCTTTTGCTTGCAGTCTTCGACCTGTTTGTTGGCGTCAGCAACGACGCGGTTAACTTTTTAAACTCGGCCATTGGCGCCAAGGTAGCCAAATACCGTACGGTGCTGATAGTTGCCTCCGTCGGTGTACTTATCGGAGCCGTGATGAGCGCCGGAATGATGGACGTGGCACGCCATGGCATAATGAGGCCGGAGAACTACACCTTTCAGGAAGTAATGACGATATTCCTGGCCGTAATGGTTACTGACGTCATCATACTCGACGTGTTCAACACTCTCGGTATGCCTACGTCAACCACAGTATCGCTTGTGTTCGAGCTTCTCGGAGGTACATTCATCCTGGCTATGCTGAAGATGCATGCCGATCCGTCACTCACCATCTACGACCTGCTTAACAGCGACAAGGCGCTGAGCGTAATCATTGCCATATTCGTGTCGGTGGCCATCGCCTTCTTCTTCGGAATTATCGTGCAATGGATTTCACGACTGATCTTTACATTCAACTACAAGAAACACCTGCGCTACACAATAGCCATATTCGGCGGTATAGCGTTCACAACACTTACATACTTCATCCTTATCAAGGGTATCGGCAAGTCGCCGTATATCGCTGAGACAGCGCGTACATGGATTGAGGAGAACACATCAATGCTGATGATTATCACACTGATAGCCTCAACAATACTCATGGAGATAATCCATCTTCTGCGCATCAACGTGTTCAAGCTGATTGTGCTTCTCGGCACATTCGCCCTTGCCATGGCTTTCGCAGGCAACGACCTTGTAAACTTCATCGGTGTGCCTCTTGCCGGTCTCGACTCTCTTAACGACTTCCTTGCCAACGGTCACGGCAACTACGACTCATTCATGATGGACTCACTCATGACATCAGCCAAGAGTCCCCTGCTCTATCTGCTTATTGCCGGAATCATAATGATCATAGCAATGGCCACATCAAAGAAGGCACAGAACGTGGTTAAGACCAGCGTTGACCTGAGCCGTCAGGATGAGGGCGACGAAATGTTCGGATCATCACGCGTGGCACGCAGTATGGTAAGAGCCACACAGGACATCGGCGAAACCGTATCAAAAATAATACCTGCCAAAGCCATCAAATGGATTGACAGCAGATTCAACAAAGAAGAAGTGATACTTGCTCAGGGCGCAGCATTCGACGAGGTGCGTGCAGCTGTCAACCTGGTGCTTGCGGCATTGCTCATCGTAGTTGGTACAAACTATAAATTGCCTCTTTCAACAACATACGTTACATTCATGGTTGCCATGGGTAGCTCACTTGCCGACCGCGCATGGAGCCGCGAGAGCGCCGTGTTCCGTGTAACAGGTGTAATATCAGTAATCGGCGGATGGTTCGTAACAGCCGGCGTTGCTTTTGCAGTCTGCGCAATAGTATGTGCCCTGATGCACTTCGGCGGATTCATCGTAATGATTGCCTTCATGTGCCTCGACATCTACCTGCTATGGAGAAGCAACCGCAACTATGCAAAGAAGGTGAAGGAGGAGAAGAAAGACGACGTGTTCCAGCTGATGATGCGCACAAAGGACAAAGAGATTGTATGGGATCTGCTGTCAAAGCATGTTGCCCGCACACAGAGCTTCGTAACAAGATTTGCCCTCGAGCAGTACAACCGCATAGTTGAAGGCATCAGCAACGAGAGCCTGCGCGAACTGCGCCACTGCGGAAGCGCACTGAAAGAGGAGCAGTCGCAGCTGAAGAAATTCCGCCGCAAGGAACTTCTTGCAATGAGACGTATACCGGGAGACATAGCTATCGAGCGCAACACATGGTTCCATCTGGGAGCCAACAGCAACCAGCAGTTTATCTACTGTCTGAAACGTATGCTCGACCCTATAAAGGAGCACGTTGACAACAACTTCAACCCGCTGCCTAAGGTTTATCTCAACGAGCTTGAAAGCGTGCGCCGCAAGATAAGCGAACTGATGAACCACACAGAGCAGATGATTTCGACCAACAGATATGACCTGTATCAGGAGACTCTCGCCATAGCAGAGGAACTTAAGGAAGAGCTGTCAGCAATGCGCAAAAATGTGATAGACCACATGTATCAGGACAACAGCACAAACCTGAAAGTGTCGCTGCTCTATCTTAACATTCTGCAGGAGAGCCAGGAATTTGTCAGCATCATGCGCCATCAGCTGCGCGCCGCAAGAAAGTTTCTTGAGGAAAGACAATAATAATATTCTCAGATAATCAAAACTGTTTAAACTGGGGTTGGCAACGGCCGTAAGGCCTGAGCCAACCTTTTTTCGTTTTTTATCCTGACCAGCCGTTGTCATCCTGCCGTATCTTTACGCTGCATCAAGCAGGCAAGCACCTGCTTTCTTTACCGGCGCTACTGCCTATGCAGATAAAAGCAGACCGCAAGACAACCAAGGAAATTAAAAGACTGACAACAGCATCAATATGCAGAGTGAGATGAACAACATACAGACCGACGTCCTACGGGACTCATAGTCTGACTTGCCTGAATATTTATTAATCTTGAAAAAAAGTCTGATAGCGTGCAACTTTTTCTGCTCCTGTTACGTCTTTATGATATAAAGAACAAAATAAAAATATGAAGAATATGAATATCAGACTACTTTTATTGCCGTTGATGGCCATTGCGCTACAGGCATGCAAGACGGAGAATGCCGTAAAGAACAGTGAAAATTATGTAGAGAGAAACATAAACGTGAACGAATTTACCGACATCAGCATTGAAGGAAGCAACAATGTCTACTTCATACAGGGGAACAAAACTTCCGTAAAAGTATCAGGAAATGAGGAAGACATAAAACGGATGAAGATATACAGCAAGGACAACACGCTGCACATCAAGGAAGAGTCGAAAAGCATATCACTGATGTCACTGCTAAGAAATCCGCGCAAGGATGTCAACGTATATGTAACCTCGCCCAACATAAGAGGCGTGTCTGTTCTCGGCTCGGGCAACTTCAGCGCCAAAGAGGGCATCGACACCGACAGACTGAAGCTGAAGATAACCGGAAGCGGAGACATTTCTATCAACAGCATAATATGCAACGAATCGTCAATAGGCGTCGTGGGCAGCGGAAGCATTGAAATAAACAGTCTCACTACGGCACAAAGCGACATGGGCATTCCGGGTTCAGGCTCGATAAGCATCAGCAACGCAACAATTAAAAACGTTACCGGCAGCATAACCGGATCGGGCTCAATAGAGCTTAACAATGCCAACATCGGCTATGCAAAAAGCAAAATAACAGGTTCGGGCTCTATCGACATTCAAGGCAAGGTGAATAAACATGATGAGAGCGTAACCGGATCAGGGAGCGTAAATGTGAGATAAGCACCGACCGGATGTGTGCTTGAATACTGAAGAATTATTATTTACCAAAATGTTTTCTGCCGGATGTGTTACTCCCTTAATCGCCGGAATATCTTGTCTGAAACAAGACACGGACGACGTATACACACCGGCAGAAAACATTAATCAGCAATATGCGGCAATCAGATCTGCACATAATGCCATAAGACAAGCAGCAGACAGACCTGCATGAAGGCGCAGATTGCGCCGGGTTCAGCTGCCCCGATAAGTAGAATATCCGTAAGGCGAAAGCGTTATCGGCACGTGGTAATGACTATCGTCCTTTATCTCGAACACCACGTCGATAAATGGATAGAAAGTGTCTTGTGCCTGCGACTCGAAATACGGGGCAACGTAATATGTAAGTTTATACACGCCACGGTTGTCTGCACCTGTCCTTTTCTCAAGAAAATCCTTAACGCGTCCGTTCCCGTCGGTAGTCCTTTCCTCCATGACGCTCCAGTTATTTTCACCTGACAGCTTAGACAACACAATCTTTACGCCCTGCGCAGGGCGACCGGTGTTAATGTCAAGTATATGACTCGACAACTGATAAACCTTGTCTTGAGCCATGACCGAAGATAAAGACATCATGAGCGCAATGACCGTAAGAATAACATTTTTTCTCATTACCTTAAAATTTTAGAGGTTAATATCAAATAAAACAAACAATGTTTACTCGCAATGAGCCGAAACACCGAAAGTTTTTTAGCTTGCACCACATCTCTGTCTGCCCATATACACGTGCCAACAATCGGCGTATGACATAACAGAAAGAGAAACGGACACTACCGCCGACGGCAAAGATAGCGAAATATTTTATATACAGGCATCATGACATAATATTTTTTCAACTACATTACTTTTAACCCAAATCATAATGAAAGCATCTGCCGCCATATGCTTTCATTATGATTTTTGTCGACGTTCCACAACGAGGATATTTGAAAATTAAAATCATTTATCCGAAAATAGCGCAGAAATAGTGTGCAGACGTAAAGCATATTAAATCAGCGTGTTAGTTCAAATCCCGGCAATCTGTGCAACAAATCATCACATAAAATCCATATAAAAGGCAGCAAAATGCACTGCAAACTCACTGCTTTTGAAGTCAGAAACGTGGCTTTTGGAATGGTAAAAGGCATGCTTTTACAAAAAGAAACGTAACATTTGCCGCATTTTGTAAACATGCTTTACCAAAAGCACTGATATGAACGGCAAAGCATTTCTATTTCACACAAAAACTCAGACATAATCCGTCTGACACTTTGCTATGATTATCCGGCAGACATATTGCAACATGATGTACGGCGAGCACAAGCGCCTCATCAATACAGAACCATCCTTTATACTATAAGGTCACCACACACTCCATGCCGTGCATGACACAAATGATGAATATACTATCTGAAATGCAGGCTGATACAGCTGCTACCAGTGCTGCCACACCTATATAAATATATATAAACGAACGGCATTGCCGCCGCTTGACGACATTACAGAACGGCACAAACCACAATAACAGACCTGCCGACATATTAAATTTTATTAATGACACTGATATGCAGATAAAATAACAAGGATATTCAAACACATTAATTTTAGGCACATTCAGAGCGGAAATGCGGCTAAGATATTGTAATTATAACCTTTATGCAAAAACAAAAATACACTAAAAAGTTTTCTACTTTCATCAATAATGGCTAACTTTGCGCACTCATTGAGTAAAAAGATATCTTTATGAAATATGCCATTATTGCCGCCGGCGAAGGTTCACGGTTGGCAAAAGAGGGCGTAAATGCCCCCAAACCTCTGGTCAAAGTCAACGGCGTTTGCCTGATTGACCGGCTGATTAGCGTGTTCATGGATAACCACGCGGAACAAATAATCGTAATATGCAACAGCAACATGACTGCCGTCAGCCAGCATCTGGCAGAGCTGAAGGAGAAAGGTCTTAACGGAACAGCCGTGCCGCTTGAATATATAGTGAAGAGCACACCGAGCTCGATGCACAGCTTCTACGAAATAAGCAAATATCTTGAAAACGGCCCGTTCTGCCTGACCACGGTAGACACTATATTCCACGAAAAAGAATTTGCACAATACATCAAAGAGTTTAACGAATGTGTTGAGAACGGAACAGCCGACGGAATGATGGGCGTAACCGACTTTATCGACGACGAAAAGCCGCTGTATGTAGGAGCAGACAGCGACATGAACATAACGGGATTCTTCGACGAGCAGAACGGCTGCAAACTTATTTCCGGCGGAATCTACGGACTTACCCCTGGAGCAATAACCATCCTGCGGCAGTGTATAGAACGCGGAGACAGCCGCATGCGCAACTTTCAGCGCGCGCTCGTTGCAGCAGGATGCCGCCTGAAGGCAAGGCTCTTCAGCAAGGTGCTCGACATTGACCATGCCGGCGACATAGCCAAGGCTGAAAAGTTTTTGAACGGAGAGTCATGAAGAAGGTGATAGCTATATACCGTGCCGAAAAGTTCTCACCTAACTCCGTTGAAAAAGACAAGGCCATAATGGACGCCGTATGCTCAAGACTTCAGGCAAAAGGGCACGAAACAACAGCCGTAAAGGAAGAGCAACTGGGCGAATGCGGACACGCTGACATGATTCTTACCATGGGACGCCTCGGCTCTACGCTAAACTTTCTGGAGGAACAGCAGCGTCTAGGCACAATGGTAATCAACTCTCCCGAAGGCGTAAGGGCATGCGCAAGAGCCAACATAGACAGCGTGATGCGCAGCAACGGCATACCCGTGGCACCGCTCACCGGCAAAAGCGGCTACTGGATTAAGCGCGGCGACGAAGCTGCACAGAGCAAAGACGACGTGGTGTTCGCGGCAGACGAGACTGAAAGAAACAACAAAATAGCCGTTTTTGCGGCAAGAGGCATAACGCAGATTGTGGTAACCGCACACGTCATGGGCGACCTCGTGAAATTCTACGGCGTCAGGGGCACCGACTTTTTCAGGACATATTATCCCGGCGACGACGGCGTATCGAAATTCGGCGACGAACGTGTCAACGGCAAGCCTGCCCACTATGAGTTTGACACCGCACACCTTAAGGCCGACGCCGAGAAGGCTGCATCACTGATAAACATCGACATATACGGAGGCGACTGCATTGTGCGCGAGGACGGCTCGTATGCAATAATAGACTTTAACGACTGGCCCAGCTTTTCAAGATGCCGCGAAGAGGCAGCCGAGGCCATGGCAGAGATAATCTGTAAAAAGATGTAACGTTATAAAAAACAGAAAGAAACTTATGAGTAATTTTAAAGAGATGCTTAACGCATCACTGAAATCACAAGATACGGAAGAGTGGCTCGACGTTCACTTCACGCGCCCCATCGGACTGATGTTCGCCCTGATGTGGAAGAAGCTAGGCGTCCACCCTAACACGATAACAATACTGTCAATATTCTTGGGCGTCGGCGCCGGATGTATGTTCTCATACACCGACATAATGCACAACATTGCAGGCATCGTGCTGCTTATGTTTGCCAACTTCTGCGACTCAACCGACGGACAGCTTGCACGTCTTACGGGACAGAAGACGCTTCTTGGCCGAGTGCTCGACGGTTTCTCGGGAGACGTGTGGTTCTTTGCGATATATGCAGCCCTTTCATACCGCATGATGGGACAGACCATCCCCGGACTTGACATACAATGGGGCCTGTGGATATGGGTCATTGCCTTCATAGCCGGAGTGATGTGCCATTCGCCTCAGAGCTCGCTTTCCGACTATTACCGTCAGATACACCTGTTCTTCCTTAAAGGCAAGGAAGGCAGCGAACTCGACACTTACGAAAGTCAGATAAAGATATACAAGTCGCTGCCCAGGCGCGGAGCCTTGTTCGAGCATCTGTTCTACTACAACTACGCCAACTACTGCAAGAGTCAGGAGAAACGTTCGCCTGCTTTCCAAAAGATGATAAAGGTGATGAAAGAAAAATACGGCAGCGCATCGCAGGTGCCGGCCGACATCAGAGAGGAGTTTCTTGAGGGAAGCCGTCCGCTGATGAAGTACACCAACATCCTGACTTTCAATACACGTGCGATATGCATCTACGTTACATGCCTGCTCAGCTGCCCGTGGGTGTACATGCTCATAGAGATAACGCTGATGAACATTCTATATATCTACATGCACAAGAAGCATGAATCACTGTGCAAGAAAATAACAAAAAAGATTCAATGACAAAAGGATATATCTTCGACTACGGCGGCACGCTCGACACAGCCGGCCGCCACTGGGGCAAGGTGCTATGGCATGCCTACAGCCGCCACAACATACCTGTAACTGAAGAACAGTTTCGCGAGGCATACGTTCATGCAGAACGCACGTTAGGCTCACACCCCATAATTCAGCCAGAATACACTTTCCACAAAACGCTCGACACAAAACTGCGCATAGAGATGGAATATCTCATGGCAGAAGGCTACTGGAACGTGTCAGAGGATGAATATGTAAAAAGCCATAAGACCATACTCGAAGACCTTTATGAAGAGGTGAAGAGAGAGACGAGTCACAGCCGCGAGGTGCTGACCCGCATAAACGAGAATCATCCGATGGTGCTCGTGAGCAACTTCTACGGCAACATCAGCGTGGTGCTTAAGGAGTTCGGACTCGACAATCTGTTTCTTAATATTATAGAGTCGGCCGTCGTTGGCATACGCAAACCAGACCCGCGCATATTCACTCTCGGCGTAGAGGCATTGAAACTAAATCCCGCCGACACAACCGTAGTAGGCGACAGCTTCTACAAGGACATCACACCTGCCAAGAAAGCCGGATGCAAGACTATATGGTTCAAAGGCGAAGGCTGGACCGACGAAAAATATGATGAGACCATACCTGACAAGATCATAACCGACCTGAGTCAGATTCTTTAATGCAAAGGACACCGGACCCTTCATACGCTAAAAACAACAACGGTTCAAAATAAACAGAAAATCATATAATGAAAAATATTCTGATATTACTTCTTTTAATACTGGCACAGGCAGCAGGCGCACAGACAATAACAGGTGTTGTTGTTGAAGAATCCACCGGCGACACCATTCCGTTTCCCAGCGTGCAATATAAAAAAGAGAAGATTGCAACGTCGGGAAATGCCTACGGACGCTTCTCTATAAAGCGTCTTAACGGTGAGAAGCTTACGTTCAGCGCCGTTGGATATCAGGAACTCACCATTCTGATAGGCCCGAACACGCCTTCAGAAATGAAAATCACGCTCAAGACTGACACCAAGCAGCTGAAAGGCGTAACGGTGAAGACGAAGCGAAGCAAATACAGCCGCAAGAATAATCCGGCCGTAGAGCTGATGAAGCGTGTCATTGCGGCTAAGAAACGCACCGACCTTGCCAACCACGACTATTATCAGTTTAACAAATATCAGAAAATAACGTTCGCCATAAACGACATTAAGCCTACCGAGCTTGAGAACGAAAAACTGAAAAAGAAAAAATGGCTGATTAACCAGATTGAGACTTGTCCGTACAACAACAAGCTCATTCTGCCGTTGTCTGTCGACGAGACTGTTACAAGAAACATATACAGGAAAGACCCTAAGACCGAGAAGTCGATAATAATGGGACAAAGTTCATCGGGTGTCAACGACCTGATTGAAACAGGAGACATCCTGAACAACGTGCTAAAAGACGTATTCACAGACGTAGACCTGTATGACGACCAGATCCGTCTGCTGCAATATCCGTTTACAAGCCCTATCGGCAAGGACGCCATATCATTTTACCGTTTCTACATTGTCGACACCGTATACGTTGACAGAGACAAGTGTTTCCATCTGCAGTTCCTGCCCAACAACCAGCAGGACTTCGGATTCAGGGGCGAAATATGGATTCTGGCCGACTCAACGCTGCACGTAAAACGATGCAACCTGACGCTTCCAAAGAAAAGCGACGTCAACTTTGTCGACAATCTTCAGATTATACAGGAATACACCCGCCTGCCCGAAGGTGACTGGGCTTTGACAACCGACGACATGTTCGTTGAAATGTCGATAGCCAAGTTCCTAACCAAAGCCATAGTCATACGAACAACACGAATGAGCGACTATGCCTTTGACGAACTGCCCGACAAACTGTTTAAAGGCAAGACGAAAGTACTGCATGAGTCTAATGCCATGATGCGCGACGAAGCTTTCTGGGACAAATACCGAAGCGTGGAGCTGACAAAAAGTGAAAGTTCGATGGATGCATTCATCAACAACCTGAGTCAGCAGAAAGCCTTCAAGTATATCATCTTTGGTGTAAGGGCATTCATAGAGAACTTTGTTGAGACAGGAAGTCAGAATCATCCGAGCAAGGTTGACATAGGACCTATCAACACGATGATAAGCTCTAACTTCATCGACGGAGTGCGCACTCGTATCAGCGCACAGACAACGGCTAACCTTAACCCGCACTGGTTCCTGTCTGGATATTATGCACGCGGATGGGACAGTCGCAAGAACTATTACAAGGGCGAGCTGACATACTCGTTTAACAAGAAGGAATATCTTCCGCGAGAGTTCCCGAAACGCACGCTGACATTCACTTCTACTTACGATGTATGTTCACCTTCAGACAAATTCATGCACACCGACAAGGATAACGTGTTCACGGCTCTGAAATGGACTAAGGTTGAAAAAATGATGTTCTACAACCGCCAGCAACTCTCGTTCGAACGTGAAGAGGAATGGGGATTCAGAACGACCATAAGCCTGAAGACAGAAGAGAACGAAGCCTGCGGCGACCTTTTCTTCAAGCCTTTGTCTATGGTCGGCATGGAAGACGCCATGATCGGACAGGGAAAATTCAGGACAACCGAAGCACGCATTGAACTGAGATATGCTCCGGGTGAGACATTCATAAACACTAAGCAGCGCCGTCTGCCCGTGAACCTCGACGCACCAGTATTCACACTGTCGCACACCACAGGTATAAAAGGTTTCCTCGGAGGCGACTACGACTACAACTTCACCGAAGCAAGCATATACAAGCGCCTGTGGCTGAACAGCTGGGGAAAGATTGACATCCTGGCAAAGGGCGGCATACAATGGAACAAGGTGCCGTTCCCGCTGCTCATAATGCCGGCCGCCAACCTGTCGTATATCATCAGTGACGAAACATTCAACCTGATAAACAACATGGAGTTCCTTAACGACAGATACGCAAGCCTTGACATATCGTGGGACTTGAACGGAAAGATATTCAACCGCATACCGCTCCTCAAGAAACTAAAGTGGCGCGAGTGGCTTGGCATAAAATGCCTTTGGGGCACACTTACCGACAAGAACAACCCTACCCTGGCAGCAAACGCAGGCGACGGTATGTTAATGGAATTCCCGGAAGGTTCATACATAATGGACAGCAAGCGTCCGTATATTGAGCTAATTGCCGGAATCCACAATATATTCAAGATTATACATATTCAGTATGTACACCGTCTGAACTACAACCATCTGCCTACGGCAACCAAGAACGGCGTAAGGCTTATGATGCGACTTACGTTCTAAGACATGGTGACACTGAAATCAGATAACAACCATAAATAATTTATTGCCTATGAGAAAGATTAAAAATCCATGGATGGATAAGGAAGGATACAACTGTTTTGGATGCAACCCCGACAATCCGATAGGTGTACATATGGAGTTTTTTGAAGACGGCGACGACATAATAAGCTTCTGGAAACCGCAGACCCACTATCAGGGATGGATAGACACCATGCACGGAGGCATATTGTGCACGCTCATTGACGAAATAGCCGGATGGGTGATTTTCAGAAAACTGCAGACAAGCGGAATGACCACTCATCTCGAAATAAGGTACAAGAAGCCGGTAATGACAACAGAACCGCAAATCACGCTGAGGGCGCACATAGCCGAACAAAGACGCAACCTGGTAACTATTGAGGTTACGCTAGAAAACTCAAAAGGCGAGATATGCACGGAAGGTAAAGCCACATACTTTGCATTCAACAAAGAAAAAGCAAAAGAAATGGGATTCACTTCATGTGAACTTGAAGGCGAAGAGCTTCTGCCCATGTAATCTCCTTATCTGCAAAAAAGTATAAATTAAATTGTCTCGACATAGCACGAACCCTTAAGCTAACTACAGAACGGCTTAAGGGTTTGTGCTTTTTCACACATTCTGCCCCAAATGGGAGAAACAATATACTCACCATCTGACCGGATATCAGAAAACTGTCATACCCACAACCAGTGCCGCAGGCGCAAATTCCGGTTTCAATCTACACGTTTCAATAGTGCACCTGGAAACAATATTTCACCGCTGTCAGCAACGTCATTACATCTACGCATAACCTTCAGTATGCCATAAATCCGGCAATGAGCCATTGCTATTTGAGCGATTTTTATTAAAGTTACGTAAACGTTTGCGTATTTTATTTTTTTTTGATTACATTTGCAATAATCATTTAACTATTCCTTCAACAATTCGACAAACACAGGTAGCAATGGCAGCACGCAGAACGTCTTTAAAAGAAATGGCTGAACAGTTGGGAGTCAGCATTGCGACAGTGTCGCGCGCATTAAGAAACAGCCACGAAGTAGGTGAGGAAATGAGAACTCGCGTACAAGAGCTTGCCAAGAAGCTCAACTACCGCCCTAACCCATTCGCACAAAGCCTGAGGCAACAGAAGCCCAAAGTAATAGGCGTTGTTGTGCCGAATCTGGTAACACATTATTATGCGGCCGTACTCGACGGAATAGAAGATTTTGCAACGAAGGCCGGATATGCCGTTGTGGCAGCCAACAGCCATGAAGACCATATTAGAGAAGAAAAAGCCATTGACAACTTTGTCAGCATGTACGTTGAAGGAATTATAGCATGTCTGGCGCAGGATACTGTAGACTATTCTCACTTCACGGAAATCAACAAGATGGGTATACCGCTGGTATTCTTTGCCCGCACTTGCCTTCCTGACATATTCTCATCTGTCGTGTCAAACGGAGATGAAGCCGCACTTCAGGCTACACGCCACCTTATCGACACCGGCAGCAAGCGCATCGCATTTATCGGCGGACCAACACATCTCGACATGGTCAAGCGCCGCAAACACGGCTACCTGGAGGCTCTGCGCGAAAGAAACATCACCATTGACCGCTCTATTGTCATCAACGGCAACATCGACTACGAAAGTGCGCGAAACGAAACTCTGAAATTGCTCAAACGCGAAGACAGGCCCGACGCAATCCTTGCCTTCAACGACATCATAACCTATGCTGCCTTTGACGCAATAAAGACCCTCGGACTGCACATACCTAAGGATGTTGCCATCATAGGCTTTACCGAAGCAGAGTCGTCTGCCTTTGTAACGCCAAAGCTTTCGGCTATAATGGACCAGGCACATCTTACAGGCGAAAAAGCATGCGACCTGCTTCTGAGAAACATCCGCGGCGATAAAAAGATTTACAAAGAAATCGTACCGATGATTCTAAAAATACGCGAAAGTTCTAACAAGCAAGAATAGGCTTGCTGCAAAATGATGACGCAATCTGATTGCTGCTATGTTTTTTTAAAGCAATCAGCACATCGCTACACATGTCGAAATGCGGCATGCGAAAAAAACATCAGAAGAACTTTATGTCGACAATAATATTGGCACCCACCTCCATGTTCAGATTTTTCACAAGTCTGTCTCTCATCATCGTAAGATCGGCACGCAGCGCCGGATTAAGAATCTTGACGAACAACGTCTGGTTCTTGATAAACTTTTCTGCCGTATATCGGGCAATAACCTTACCTACAACCTTATCCCACGAGTCGATGAGACGCTTCTGCTGCAGTGGCGTTTCTAGTCCGTCCTGCCTCAAACATTTCTGCAGGATATCCGCCAGAGTCTGAACATCACGTTTAAACATCGGCAACCTCCTTTGGCATAATGTCGCCGTTATCAACATAAAAGAGCCTGTAATCAAGCGACGAACTGCTCAATATACGGTCGAGATGGTCGCGGTTGGTGTCTGTCAGGAAAATCTGTCCGAACTCGTCTCCCGCAACAATCTTCACAATCTGCTCCACTCTCTGTGCATCCAGTTTGTCGAACACATCGTCAAGAAGCAGTATCGGAGTGGTCTTTGAGCCAGTGCGCTTAAGAAAATAAAACTGAGCCAGCTTCAGGGCTATGACAAAAGTCTTGTTCTGCCCCTGGCTGCCCTCACGCTTTATCGGATATCCGCCAATAAGCATTTCAAGGTCATCGCGGTGAACACCATGGAGAGAATAGCCCACGGCAAGGTCTTTCATGCGGTCGCGACGGATAACATCAAGCAACGGACCTCGCTGACAATGAGACACATAGCCCAACGAAACCTCTTCCTTATCCTGAGAGATCCGGCTGTAAAACGTCTGAAACAAAGGAGTCAGCTCGGCTATAAAGTCGTTTCTCTTGTTATAAATTGTCTCTCCGTAAAAAGCCATCTGCTCCTCAAGCAGCGACAACAATTCAATGTCAGGCCCTTCCTCTGTCTTAAGCAGCGTATTTCTCTGCTGCAGAGCCTTATTGTAACGGTTAAGTGCATCGATATAAGAATTGTCATACTGCGAAATAACCACATCCATAAGCCGGCGTCTCTCTTCGCTCCCACCCTCAATCATCACCGTGTCAGACGGCGAGACAAATATCAGAGGTATCATGCCTAGATGCATCGACAGTTTCTTATATTCTTTCTTATTACGCTTAAAATGCTTCTTTGAGCCGCGCTTCATGCCGCTAAACACAGAATCCTCATCGCCATAATCGTTTACATAAACAGCATCTAACACGAAGAAATCCTCACCGTGGCGTATCACGTTGGCGTCGCTAGTTGTGTAAGCGCTGCGGCAGAACGACATATAATATACAGCATCAAGCATATTGGTCTTTCCCTCGCCGTTATGCCCTATGAAACAGTTCATTTTGGGCGACAAGTCGAGAGTGGCCTCCCTGATGTTCTTATAATTGACTATGGATATCTTCTTTAAAAACATATTTACCGACAAATTATCAACTTGAGGACAGCAATAAAAATCATATACCGGCAATAACACATTTACGATTGCCCAATGCTGCTTTTGTCATGCAAAGTTACTCGATTTATCAATGAAAAACAAAAAAAGTATGTAATAAATTTCACAATACCAGATAATTTACGTAATTTTGCCACGCTTTATAAACCGCTAATTATAAAAATAAATATAAATGGCAAATCTTAATGAACAGAAGGGCACAATGAACGACGCCCTCAACCAGAAAGAGGCTGTTTTCTTGAGACATAAGAAAACAATCTCAATCGCCATTGTGGCGATTATCCTTGTTGTAGCAGGTATCATCTGCTATGAGACCTATGTTTCAGGCCCAAAAGAGCAGGAAGCAAGCACAGCACTGGCTAAAGGTCAGGAGTATTTCTCTAATCAGCAATACGACAAGGCGCTGAAGGGAGACGGAGCCGGATATGTCGGATTCGTAAACATCGCATCTGACTACAGCAGCACAGATGCAGGCAACCTGGCAAACCTCTATGCAGGACTCTGCTATGCAAACCTCGACAAATGGAACGACGCAGTAACATATCTCGACAAGTTCTCTCCTGCCGATGATCAGATGATAAGCCCCTCTGCCGTAGCTGCACTTGGCAATGCTTACGCACACGTTAAGCAGCTCGACAAGGCCGTTGAATATCTCAAGAAGGCTGCAAGCATGGCCGACAGCGAGGCTGCCGACAACACAAACAACAGCATTTCGCCTATATTCCTGCTCCAGGCCGGTGAGATTCTCGAGAGCCAGGGCAAGAAGAGCGAAGCTCTGCAGATTTATCAGGATATAAAGACAAAGTATCTTAACTCTGCCGTTTCGCAGGATATTGACAAATATATTGAAAGAGTTTCTGTAAAATAATGGCTACCGCACTGCACAATCTTTCTGACTACGACTACGGTAAGGTACCCGACGCAAGCAACATGTGTTTCGGCATCGTCGTTGCCGAATGGAATCCTGAAATAACAGGAGCACTGCTCGAAGGTGCCGTAAGGACACTCGAGAAACACGGAGCACTGCCTGAAAACATACACGTAAAGACAGTTCCCGGAAGCTTTGAACTTATCTACGGCGCACACCAGATGACGCTCAACGGCGGATATGACGCAATAATCATCCTCGGAAGCGTTATCAGAGGCGAGACTCCTCACTTCGACTACATCTGTCAGGGCGTAACCTACGGCATTGCACGTCTTAACGCCAAAAGCGAGATTCCTGTAATCTACGGACTGCTCACCACCAACGACCTGCAGCAGGCTAAAGACCGCAGCGGAGGAAAGTTGGGCAACAAGGGTGACGAGTGTGCAATTGATGCCATAAAGATGGCAAAATTCTAATTTTACATAGAAACCGATAAAAGTATAAATGAGGGCAGATTTAACAAAGTCTGCCCTTTATTTTTTAACCCATATAAAACCATTCATCATTATGAAGCTAATTTCATGGAATGTAAACGGACTGCGGGCCTGTGAGGGAAAAGGCTTCAGCGACATATTCAAACAGCTCGACGCCGACTTCTTCTGTCTTCAGGAAACAAAGATGCAGGAAGGACAGCTCGACCTGAAGTTTGACGGCTATGAGTCTTACTGGAACTATGCCGAGAAAAAAGGCTACTCCGGCACAGCCATATTCACTAAACATAAGCCGCTCAGCGTAAGCTACGGACTCGGAATAGAGGAGCACGACCACGAAGGACGCGTAATAACTCTCGAGATGGAAGATTTCTACATGATAACCGTATATACGCCAAACTCTCAGGACGGACTGAAGAGGCTTGACTACAGAATGAAATGGGAAGATGACTTCCGCGAATATCTCATGCGCCTCGACAAGTTGAAGCCCGTAATAGTGTGCGGCGACATGAACGTGGCTCATAAGGAAATCGACCTGAAGAATCCGAAGACAAACAGAAAGAACGCCGGATTTACCGACGAGGAGCGCGACAAGTTCAGCCAACTGCTTGCAAGCGGCTTTACAGACACTTTCCGCTACTTCTATCCCGACAAGGAAGGCATTTACTCATGGTGGTCTTACCGCTTCAAGTCGCGTGAAAAGAATGCAGGCTGGCGCATCGACTACTTCGTCGTGTCAAACCGCCTGACAGAAAAAATAAAATCTGCAAGCATCCACACCGAGATATACGGCTCCGACCATTGTCCGGTTGAACTTGTGCTGTAAAACACTCATTGTTATTGAAAAGCAGGCTAAATCTGTCTTTAGATTTAGCCTGCTTTTTTATTTTCTATAAAGAACACTGAAACCAAAACTGCATTAACGACAAATAAAGCTGATAAAGCTACTCGCATAAACAATAATATTGTAATGCGATATGCCACCTTTTGCCGTGCGAAAGACGGCATATTGCGATGTGAAACATGGCATATCAGGATGCAAAAGGGGACATATTGGAAAAATGAGGAGCGTTGTTTGGATAAATAACAATATGACAAGAACGTGGGGGTAATGATGATAATGTCATAAAAATCTGATATTCACAACACGGCATTAAACCAAAATTTTTAATGACTTTGTCAACCAATAACAGTTATAAGTTTAACTGGTATCAACCTTAATCATGGAAAGAACGGTGTGAAGTCAACCGAAATCAGGAAAGGACATATGCGGAGAAAAACAAAAAAAGTTTTTCTGAAAAACTCATCACTCATCACATCGGCATGTAAATATCTGTAACACAACAAGATAGAGTGTGACGAGTTGGATTTTCAACTCATCACATTATGGCATTTTTATCTCCAAAATGCCTTTCGTGACTTTGGCTGACCGGCATTTTCACTGCAGTGTGACGAGTTGAAACGCCAACTCGTCACACTGCAACATATTGACAATCAACATGTTAAAAGCAAATGTGACGAGTGACGAGTTTTTAGGAAAAAGTATTATACTTGTTGCTCTACAGACTTTATCAACCATTGTTCTATCGAGCCGAGACATCCAAAAACCTTAACAAAAGGATGCTGCAAACACGATAGCGGCAGGGCGGAACGGCGGCTGAAAGATAAAGCCAGGTACCACATGCCACGCTAAAAAGGCTACGCACTCTTCTTGTAGCTGCATATAGCCCATGTCCACGATACGGCGGCATAAGCCAGCATGGCAAAGAACTGCATCTGAAGGTCGGCAAAGCCGCTGCCTTTAAGATAGAGCGCCCGCAGCACCTCGATAAAATAACGCAGCGGATTGACATAGGTGATGAGCTGTGCCCACTCGGGCATGGCAGACACCGGCGTGAGCATGCCGCTCATAAGGATGAATATCACGAGGAAAAAGAACATAAGCAGGGCCGCCTGCTGCATGGTGGACGAATAGTTGGACACTATCAGACCAAGACTCGACACGATGAGCAGAAACAAGGTGGCATAGAGAAACAGCAACAGGATGCTGCCCGCAGGGAGCATTCCGTAGATGAGCCACGCAAAAAACACCGACCACGCAAGCATGAAAAGACCTATGAGCCAGTAAGGTATCAGTTTGGAGAAGATAAAACTGAACCGTCCCACCGGCGTTACGTTTATCTGCTCTATCGTGCCGCTCTCCTTCTCGCCGACGATGTTCAGCGCAGGCAGAAAGCCTATGAGCAGCGTGAGAAGCATGGCCATAACAGCCGGAATCATGAACATCTTGTAGTCGAGCTGTCCGTTATAAAGAAACCTCGGCCTGACGTCTGCCCCGGCAAGGCTCACGCCCGAAGCGTCAATGCCGTGCTCCTCGCCAAGCTGCGCTGCATAGTCGGCTATTATCTGAAGCATGTATGCCTGCGCCAGCATGCCCTTCATGCCGTTGACGGCGTTGGCCTCTACATTAATGTCTGCCACGCCCGTCTTTACAAGATTCTGCTCAAAGTCGTGCCCTATCTCAACAGCCACGTCGGCACAGCCGCCGTCTATGCTGCGCATGGCTGCCGAATGACTGCCGCAATAGTCTGCCAGCGAGAAATATGCCGATGCGTCTATCTTCTGCACAAGGCGCCGCGAAAAAGAGCTGTGGTCGTTGTCGACGACACAGAACTTAAGGTTCTTTATCTCCTGATTGGCGGCAAACGGAACCACTATAAGCAGGACAAGAGGCAGCATGACAAACAATCTGGGCAGAATGGCGTTGCGCCTGATCTGCAAAAACTCCTTCTCTATCAAATATCTTATCACCATAACGCAGTTATAATCTTACTTTAAACAATTTAAGAGATACGCCAAGCAAAACCGCCTCCATGACAGCCATTACGGCAGCGTCGGCAGCCACATAAACGGCATCTGCCCCCTGAATCATCAGCTTGCGCGCCGCATCGATATACCACCGAGCCGGAACAATGGCCGAGATGTCGCGCAGAACGGCCGGCATGCTCTCGAGCGGAAACACGAGTCCTGACAGGTAGATGGTGGGCACGATGAGCAGCAGCGACAGTATCATGGCCGCAATCTGCGTGCTGACAAGCGTAGAGATGAGCAGTCCGAGCGTGAGCGACACGAGTATGTAGAGCAGCGTTACGCCGAGAAAGCATATCAGGCTGCCTGCCATGGGCACATGCAGCATATAGAAAGCCAGCAGCAGTATGGCCGCAAGGTTTATGCAGGATATCACGAAGTAAGGAACGAGCTTGGCAAGGATGATGCAAGCCGGCGGCAGGGGCGACGCCAGAAGCACCTCCATGGTGCCGCTCTCCTTCTCGCGCACGATGGCTATGCTGCTCATCATGGCGCAGATAAGCAACAGAATCATGCCTATAACGCCCGGCACAAAGTTGTATTCGCTCTTCTGCTGCGGATTGTAGAGCATGCGCGTAACGGGAACTATCGTGAAGCCACGGCCTACGGCATCTCCCACGACATCGCTCTTGGCTGCCGCAAGCACCTGCTCGACATACTGCACGCGCACGGCAGCCTGGTTAGGCTCACTGCCGTCGGCAAGTATCTGCACACGGGCATCGCCGCCATGGCGAATATTGTCGGCAAAGCCGCTCTCGAAAATCACCGCCACATCTATGTCGCCGCGCCTGAACATGGTTTCAACATCCGGACGGCTGTGAGGCGCGGCTGCCATGACGAGATAACGGCTGGCGGCAATATGCCCGCAAATCTTAGACGTAACAGCGTCGTGAGACAAGTCGAGCACTGCCACACGAACATTCTTAACCTCTGTGGTGACGGCATACCCGAACAGCACTATCAGCACTACGGGATAAACCAGCAGGATAAGCATGGTGCGCCAGTCGCGCAGGATATGGCAAAACTCCTTGTGGACAAAAGAAATAAACCGTCTCATATCATATAATTATCATAAACACGAAAAACAATACTGACACCGCCCTGCCCTAAGTGCGCCTGGCCCTGCGGGCAAGACTGAAAAACACATCATACAGACTGTCGGCCCCGAAGCTCTTTTTGAGCGCAGCGGGAGTGTCGAGAGCCTCAATCTTTCCGTCTACCATTATCGACATGCGGTCGCAATATTCGGCCTCGTCCATATAGTGAGTGGTGACAAACACAGTTATTCCGCGGTCGGAAGCCTGATATATCTGCTCCCAGAAGCGGCGCCGGGTAACAGGGTCGACGCCTCCCGTAGGCTCATCAAGAAACACTATCTCCGGCTCATGGAATATGGCAAGCGCAAAAGCAAGTTTCTGTTTCCAGCCGAGCGGCAGTGACTTTACGAGAGAGTTGCGCTCGCCCTCGAGCCCCAAATCGGCAAGCATGCCGTCGATACGCTGGGCTATCTGTCTGCGCCCCATGCCGTATATGCCGCCGAAGAGTCTCATGTTCTCAGCCACGGTCAGGTCGTCGTAGAGCGAAAACTTCTGACTCATATAGCCTATGTGGCGCTTCACCTGCTCTGCCTGCGAAGCAACGTCAAAACCTGCCACCACTGCCCTGCCCTCCGACGGGCGGCTCAGTCCGCAGAGCATGCGCATGGCCGTAGTCTTGCCGGCGCCGTTGGCACCGAGAAATCCGAATATCTCGCCGCGTCTTACGCTGAAAGATATATGGTCGGTGGCAACAAAACTGCCGAAACGCTTTGTCAGATTTTCTGCTATTATAACTTTTTCGTCTGTCATTTTTCTGATGTTTTCATTAATGCCATAAAGCAGTCTTCAACCGAAGGGCTTATCTCCGTTATGCCGACTTCGGCGTAGCCCTTTGCCGTGAGCCACGAGCGCAGGGCGTCAGGGGTTGCACCGGGCGCGAGCGTAACATGATAGGCTGCACCGAACGAGAACGAAGTGGCAACGAGCGGACATGCCTTCAGTCCGGTCATAAGTCCGTGCATGTCGGCAGCCATGACAGCAAACAGTCTGTCGGCATAAGCCTCAACAATGCCGACAGGTGTGTCGGTCTGCATAAATCGGCCGCCCTGCATAAGCGAAATGCGGTCGCACCACGACGCCTCGTCCATGTATGGCGTTGACACAAGCACGGTTAGTCCGTGTTCATCACGCAGTTTTTTCAGCATGGTCCAGAACTCCCGGCGCGACACAGGGTCGACACCCGTTGTAGGTTCGTCGAGGAACAGCACTCGCGGAGCATGGATAAGGGCGCAGCAGAGCGCAAGTTTCTGTTTCATTCCGCCCGACAGCTTGCCCGCCCTGCGGTCCTTGAAAGGCTCTATCTGACGGTAGATATCAGCCACAAGGGCATAATTTTCCTCAACGGTAGTATTGAACACAGATGCAAAGAATTTTAGATTTTCCTCGACCGAAAGATCCTGATAGAGCGAGAAGCGCCCCGGCATGTAGCCTATGCGGCGGCGTATGTCGCGATAGTCGGCCACAACATCAAGTCCGTCTACGCCAGCTTTGCCCTCATCAGGCAACAGCAACGTGGTTAGTATGCGGAAAAGAGTGGTCTTGCCGGCGCCGTCGGGACCGATGATGCCATAAATCTCGCCCTCGTCAACGCTGAATGAGAGCTGACTGAGAGCCTCGGTCTTGCCATATTTCTTGCAGAGACCGTCGGCCCATACTATGCCCCCGGCATCAGAACCTGACGTCGCCATACATTCCTATTTTAATTAGACCATCGGTGTTTCTTACAGAAATCTTCACCGCGTAGACGAGATTTGAGCGCTCGTCGCGGGTCTGTATAGTCTTGGGAGTAAATTCCGCCTTGTCTGATATCCACGTTATCACGCCCTGATACTCGCGGCGCTTGTCCTCGCCCTCGTCGGCATACACCCTGACTTTCTGCCCTATCTTTATCGAATTGAGCTGACTGGCTGTTACATAAGCCCTGAGTTTCATGTCGACAACATCGGCTATCTTAAACAGAGGCTTGCCCGTTGTGGCATACTCGCCCTGCTCTGCGTACTTCTCGAGCACCGTGCCGCTGATGGGCGACACGACATGACACTTGCGCAACTGGTCGATAACCTCGCGGCGCTGTATCTCAGTGGCAGTCATCTGACTGTTAAGACTGCTTGTGCTCTTGCCGAGCGACGACTGCTGAGCGGCAAGACGGCGGCGCAGCACACGCACGTTGCTCACTGCATCGTCGAGCATCTTGCGGTTGGCGGCATTGTCCTTCACCAGAGCCTCATAGCGGCGCTGCTCAGCCTCGGCCTTGGCCAGTTCCTGACGCGTGGCTGCTATCTGTGTCTCTATGTCAGGACGCTGCGTGGCATACACATCCTTTGTGGCACCGAGCTGCAAGGCGCGCAACTGGAGCTGAACGGTGTCGATTAGTCCTACCTGACTGCCGGTCTGAAGGCGGTCGCCCTCTTCTACAGTGAACGAGAGCAGGCGGCCGTTCTGCTCGGCAGAAACTATCACCTCTGTGGCCTCAAACATGCCCGTGGCGTCATAGTCGGAACTGCCCGAAGAACATGCCGCAAGGGCCACGGACAAGAATATAAATGCAAACTTTTTCATACGGCTAAAAGTTGTTTATGTTTTTAAGTTTATATATTTCCTGTAAAAGCTGTATCTCATGAAAGGCCTTTGTGAGCCTTGCCTCGCTCACGGCATTGATGTCGCGCAGCATCTCGTTGACGGTCTCAGTGCCGTTTGCCACCTTGACATCAGCCTTTGAGCGTATGTTTTCACGCAGGGCTATTATCTCGTCGTCCTGACTGATCTGGCGGCGCAGACTCTCTATGTTGCCGCGCTGCAGCTCGCTCTGCAGGCCGGTATTGAAGAGAAAAGCCTCACGCTCGGCCTGTATGTTGAGTCTTTCGGTCTCAATCTTGCGCTTATCGTTGGCACGTGTATACAGACTACCAAAGTTCCACGTAAGCGTCGCGCCAACTTTATAATAAGCCTCAAAGCCATTTTTAAGCATGTTAAGTGCCGGATTGCCATAGCCGCCCTGCAGGAACAGACCTAAACGCGGGCGCAGATACGTGTCGAGACTCTTGAGCTGCTGGTCGAGCAGACGGTTCTGCGCACTGTAAAGGGCGAGTTCAGGACGATTGTTGACCATGCCCGAAACATCCGACTCAGCCGGACGGACAAGACTCACGCTGCCGGATAGCGGCTTGCCGATAAATGTTGAGAGCATCTTCAGATAAGTGGCACGCGACGTAACAAGACCCGTTTCTGTCTGAGCGGCCTTCACCTGCTCCACCTTAACGGCGTCAAGGTCGGTCTGGTTGGCCACTCCCCCGCGCACCATTCCGCTTATAGCCTGATAGCTCAGCGACAGGTCGTCTTGCAGAAGCCTTACCTGTCTTATCTGTTCGTCAAGGAGCAATATGCCGAAATAAAGCTGATCTATGCGCTCGTAGACATCATAAATGGCCACGTTGACCTGCTCACGCTCCACGTCGCTGCGCGCATCTTCAAGTCTCTTCGATGAGCTGACGCTGCCGCCGTCGTAAATCTGCTGACTGACATTAACGCTGACGTCATACTGGTCTTTAGGAAGCGGACTGATTTCTACGCCCGGTATGTCTACCGGAAGCCGCGTAACCTCGCTCTGATAAGAGGCGCGGGCATTGAGAGAAACCTGCGGAAGCCATGCCTTGGAGGCATTGCTCACCGACAAAGAGCGACTCTGCTCAACCAGGCGAAAACGCTTTATGAGCGGATAATTGGCCCGGGCGAGCTTCCTGCACTCGTCGAGCGTTATCTGAGAGAAGGCCGACACGAACGACAAGGCCAACGCAATAAAAACAATTAAACGTTTCATATCACTGTTATTCACATATAATTAATATTTCACACCAATAAGCCCGCTGCAAGATGTAGCAACTAATGCAATACAGGCAACTAAAAGAACACAGTGCAAAGGTAGCAAATAATAACACTACAAGTATTATCCTATAAAGCTATAAAATGTCCCTTTTGTACTTAAAATATCGTAAAAAAGGTGTAGATATGAGTATTTTATTGCCTTTATTCCACATTTTCATTATTTTTGCACTCAAAAAATACGTTTTATGAAGACAAACAACATGTATCCTGAACGTTTTTCATTCTCCGAGATAAAATCCATGCTAGGAAATATCGACGAGCAGAAAAACGCACTACAGATTATAGGCCGCGACGTCGGCATGCTACGCACAGGACACAAGCTGTTCAGTAACCTGCTTCAGACAGGCACACCTTATATTATAGAAGACTGCCGCCTGGCATTTATCAAGGCGGGAGAAGCCAGCATAACGATAAACCTGAGAGACTATAAACTGGAAAAAAACTCGATAGCATTCATAGGAAGAGGGAGCATAATACAGGTGAACCACTTTTCGGATGACTTCGAGATGTGCGGCATGATGATAAGCAACGAGAAGATGAACATGGTGTTCAGCGGAAAAATTCCGGGCGAATACAACCGCAACGCCTATAACTTTGTGGCCACACCAGGACAGAGCGACATAAACATTGCCGACAGGATGTTTCTGTCGGCATGGGAGATTGCACGACAGAAAGACTGTCCTGACGAAACTATAGACGGGATAATATATTCGCTTATCCACTACTATAAGTTTCTGAAAAACAAGCACAACGACACCGACGAACACAACAAGCCACACAACAGGGAGATGTTCGACAGGTTTATACAGCTGGTGAGCACCTACAACAAGAAGGAGCACGCGCTGTCGTTCTATGCCGACAAGATGTGCGTAACGCCGCGCTATCTCGGCGTTGTGATTAAGGAGACCAGCGGAATAACTGCAAAAGAATGGATAGACCGCGCGCTGATAACCAACGCAAAGATAATGCTGAGATACGGCAACACACCGATAGCGCAGATAGCCGAGGAGCTAAACTTCCCCAACCCGAGCTTCTTCTGCAAGTTCTTCAAGCGCATAACCGACATAACTCCGCATGAGTTCAGACAGCGGAAATAGCCAATCAGACCGGCATACATATTCTGCAAAAATACAAAAGCATACCTTTCACACTGCAAAAGGTATGCTTTCGGCATGTAAAAGGCCGTCTTTTAGGGGCTAAAAGACGGCCTTTTACAATCTACTGATTATCAATATGTTACAACAGTCTATACACCTTCATCCTCATAGTCGGGCTGATCGCTGTTAGAGTCGATGCGCGAGTCTTTCTGAATGCTCACTCCTCCAGTACGCGAAATAGTGATGATGAGCGGCACATAGTCGTCGCTGAGCACGTCGGGGGCACCCACGCTGGCTGCAAATTTCAGGTTGTCGCCGTCTGCCTTCTCAAGCACAATGCCGAGCAAGGCGCTCTTCTTGGCATACTCTTCACCGATATATGATGAAAAATCAGACTTGGTGAACTTGCGGTTGAAAAACTCTGACCCGTCAGGGCGTACGACGCTCAGCGTTATCACGTTGTCGTAATACTTGTTGCCGCTGTCGTCTACAATCAGCGGCAGACCGGTGTCTGCCCTGCGGCTTATCTTGACATTATAAGAACTTCCTATCCAACTCACGGCATCCTCATAATCAGAATTCTGCATCTTCACAGGAGCTGAGGGCGCCTTCTTTACAGGTTTATGGGCAATGATGTTGCTCGGCTGTTTCTTCTCGCTGCAAGACACGGCGGCGACCGACATCAGCGCCATAAAAATCAATGTGTGCGTTAATTTCATTTCAGTATTTTAAGAATTACTCGTGCAAAGATAATGCAAATAGCACGAAGAACAAAATAAAAATAATTAAACGAGCCTTAAATTTGATTTGACGGTTACACAATGAGAAAAACAAACGGGCTTTAACATCAAAATAATATAAAAGACGCAAAAAAATAACGGTTGAATGACGCCGTAATTATAACTTTTTTGATTAACTTTGTAATCAAGTATGAAAACAATAATATTATATCTGGCACTCGCGGCAATGATGCTTACGGCATGCACAGACAGAAAGCCCGTGAAAAGAGAAGCCGAAAAGATAGACACCATACCTGTCATGGTGATGCAGATAAAGAAATGCGCCAAGCTGTACACGGCTGAATATCAGGTGCACAAGATTGTAACGCACGACGACCAGGTGAAGCTGAAAGGCTCGTTCCTGCAGCAGAAGTTCGACTTCTCCGTGCCGCTCACGACGAGAAAGATAGCCATACCGATAGACGCCACGCTGAAGGCATATATCGACTTCGGCAACTTCTCTGAAAAGAACGTAAGGCGCAACGGCGACAAGATAGAGATAATACTGCCCGACCCGAAGGTTGAGCTGACCGGAAGCCGCATTGACCACAACGAGATAAAGAAGCACGTGTCGCTGATAAGGTCGAACTTCAGCGACGCCGAAATGGCCAACTACGAGAAACAGGGACGGGCGGCGATAATCAGCAGCATACCGCGGCTGGGCATACTCGACATGGCCAAGGAGAGCGCAGCGCATGCCCTGATACCAATGATAACCAAAATGGGATACAAGGAGGAGAACATAACCATAACGTTCAGAAAGAAATTCACCGACAGCGACCTGCCGATGATTCTTGAAAATAACACTATCGAAAATGGAAGAATTCAATAATAACTACCGCCGCAAAAGGAGCAAATGGGCCAGCATGTGGCTGATGATAGGACGCCTGAAGCTATCTATAATTTTCATCGTCATCCTTGTAGCCATCATTGCGTCGGCATATCTTGTCAGGTCGTGCAGGGGCAACGAGGCCACGGTATACGTAGACGACAAAATCGACATAACGCCGACACAGGTGCTGGCGATGAAAGAGATAGGCGAATGGGAGTTTCTGTCTATTGAAAACGAGGAAATGATAGACACCGTGAGGAAAGGCTTCTTTAAGGACGACGAGCTGATACGAATATACTACGGCACACTGCGCCTCGGATTCGACATGAGCGAAGCCAAGGCCGACTGGATAAAAGCCGACAAAGACACGCTCGTGATAACCCTGCCGAAGATAAAGCTGCTCGACGAGAACTTCATAGACGAAGCCCGCACAAAATCGTTCTTCGAGTCAGGCTCATGGAGCGACAAGGACAGGGCCGACATGTATAAGCGCGCCTATGCAAAAATGAAGGCAAGATGCCTTACAAAAGAAAATATAGAAAACGCACAGGACAACGCCAAAAGGCAGTTTACGCAGATGCTGAAGGCCATGGGCTTTGAGCATGTAAACATAAGCTTTGAAGGAAATCAGGCACGCTGACACCGGAAAAACCGACAGCCGGAAGGCATCAGAAGAACAGGCAGAACACTCCTGCCCCGATAAACAGGGCGCCCACGCCTACACTTACCCAGCGCTGAAGAACATGCATGCGCTCCTTCATGGCCGACAAGCCGGCAAGGCCGTAAGCCACGGCCCAGGCCATAAGCACCGTAGGTATGGCTGTGGCAACAGAAAATACTACGGGCAGCATAAATCCGCCGTGCGACTCGACAGAAAGAGGCATGAGCATGCCGAAATAAACCACGGCACTCTCTGGACAGAACGACAGGGCAAGAAGAAGCCCCAGAGCCATGCTGCCTCCGGCCCCATGGAAGCGATGTCCGCGTGAATGCACATCGGGACAATGCTCATGGCGGTGGATCAGATGGCCGAGCATGAAATATAATCCGATGACTATGAGCACCGGAGCCAGCAGGCGCTCGCCCCACTCGCTGAACCAGTGGCCCAGCGACAGCATGTCGGCACCGTTGCGCAAAACAACGATCAGCACCATGCCAAGCACCGAATAGGCAATCATCCGGCCGAAGGTGTAGAAAAGTCCGTTAAGAAACACTCGGCGACGGTTAGCCACATCGCGCGCAATATAGCCCATGGCTGCAATGTTGGTGGCAAGCGGACAGGGGTGAAGTGCCACTATAAGACCAAGCAAAAACGCCGTCAACAAAGGAAACTGAGTATGCTCTATTATGCCGTGTATCCAATCCATATCATCTGAAAATAATAAGAATAAAAAACAAAAACAAGCCTGAAAACCATGCAGCAGCATGCCACATTAAGCATAGGCATCGCTTTTCGGCATGCAAAGATAATGCAAGTTGAGAGCAGAACAAAACAAATTTGGCTGTTTTTTGACAAAGCCGGCCCGACAAGTTGTATGCCAGTCAATGTCAAAACATATAAAAACAAAAGCTAAACAGCATGACGCCACATGCCGCGAAACCGCACGGACAAGCCACATGCAACATCATATAACGGATATGAAAAAGTCAAACGGAATAAAAGTAAAAAAAATTTGGCTTTTAATTATAAATGAATTAATTTTGCAGAAATTATAGATATAAAAATTGCATGAGCACTGATAATTTAACGAAGATTCTCACCACGACAACAGAACGACTGTCAAAGCCGGAATCTCATAAGGAATTATTTCACCGGCATCGTGACGGGGATCGGCTTCCTTCAAGCAAGACGCTTAAAGAAATCATAGAGCTTTCGCGTTCTATCTTGTGTCCCGGATATTATGGGAAGCCGACGGTAAATATCAGAACAATCACATATCATATCGGAATTAACATAGAGCTGCTGCACAAGTTGCTGTCTGACCAGATTGCAGCAGGCCTGTGCTTTGTAGCCCAAAAGACATAGAACTGCAAAAAAGGAAATATAAAAAATCAAATTAACCCAATAAAACAACCACTCGCAAAATAACAAAGAAAAACCTTTATAATGGAACAAGAATTTGAACTCATCGCCAAAACGTTCATGGGTCTGGAGCCCGTTTTGGCACAGGAGCTGACAGAGCTTGGAGCTAACAATGTGCAGACAGGACGACGCATGGTGTCATTCACCGGTAACAAGGAAATGATGTATCGGGCTAACTTTCAGTTGCACACGGCAATAAGAATTTTGAAACCTATTGCACACTTCAAGGCAGACACGGCCGACAAGGTGTATGACGAAATAAAGAAAATAGACTGGACACAGTATCTCGACCTGAAAAAGAGTTTCTCGGTTGACTCGGTTGTGTTCTCTGAGGAATTCAGACATTCAAAATTTGTGTCTTACAAGGTGAAAGATGCCATAGTAGACCAGTTCCGCGAAAAATTCGGAAAGCGTCCTAACATATCAGTGGCCAACCCGGACATTCGCCTGAACATGCACATCGCCGAAGACCAGTGTACGCTGTCGCTCGACTCGAGTGGTGAAAGTCTTCACAGAAGAGGATACAGACAGGAGTCTGTCGAGGCTCCTCTCAATGAGGTTCTCGCTGCTGGAATGATTCTTATGACCGGCTGGAGAGGCGAAACAGACTTTGTAGACCCGATGTGCGGATCGGGAACTCTGCCCATAGAGGCTGCCCTGATAGCCCACAACATGGCCCCCGGTCTGTTCAGAAAGGAATATGCCTTCGAGAAATGGCCCGACTTTGACCGCGACCTCTTCGACCAGATTTACAACGACGACTCTAATGAGCGCGAATTTACTCACCACATATATGGCTATGACATCGACCTTGCAGCCGTTACAAAGGCGCGTCTCAACGTCAAGGCTGCCGGCATGACAAAATGCATAACAATAGAACAGGCTGACATAAAGAACTTTAAGCAGCCTGCTGAAAAGGCTATAATGGTGACAAACCCGCCTTATGGTGAAAGAATATCTACACCAGACCTGCTGGGAACTTACCGCACTATAGGCGAAATACTGAAACATCAGTTTAAGGAGAACGATGCATGGGTGCTCAGCTATCGCGAGGAGTGCTTCGACCAGATAGGCCTGAAACCATCAATAAAGATACCTCTCTACAACGGTTCGCTTGAGTGCGAATTCCGTAAATATCAGATATTTGACGGCAAGCTGAAAGACTTCAGAAGCGAGGGAAACATCCTGAAGACAGAAGAAGAGAAACGCGCCATGGTCGACAAGCACCGCTTCAAGAAAAACCGCGAGTTCAAGAAGCGCATTGAAGAGGAGGATGACAACGAGGAAGGCGACATCCGCACGTTCAAATTCCACAAGATTTCGTTCAAAGACAGCGGCGACGGCGGACGCGAGCGCAGAAAAGGCGGCCGTGAGCGCAGAGACTTTGACGACCATAAGGATTTTAGCTACGACAAGCGCAAGGGCCGCAACTTCGACGACAACGGCGACAGGGGCGGACGCAAAGGCGGAAAAGGCTATAAAGACAACAAAGGCAAACGCGATCACCGTAAAACGTTTTGATTATGAAACATAAGAATATTGCGGCTTTAGCCAAATTGGGTTTATTTTCATTACTGATGATGCTAACAACAACAGCTGTAAATGCCCAGAAGCAGTTTACGCTCGAAGACCTTAACTTCGGCGGCAAAAACTACCATAACATGGTGCCTAAGAACAGGTATCTTACATGGTGGGGTGACCAACTCGTGAGAACAGACACGGAAGAATGCAGCCTAGTCAACAAGAAAACCGGCAAAGAGACCGTGATGTTTACTGTTGACGACATCAACAAATGGGCCGGAACAGACGACAGCACCAAAATCCGTCACCTGTTCTATGCCTCATTCCCCTATCCCGAAAAATCACTCGTACTGATCAACGGCAAGAAAGAGCGCATGCTCATTGACTTCAAGTCGAAAAAGGTTGTATGGCGCCAGAGCTGCGAAGGCGAAAGCAACGCAGAATGGAACGCCGCATCAAGAGCAGTTGCTTTTGTAAAGGATGACAACCTGTTTGTTACCGACGGCGAAGGCAAAACCACTCAGCTTACAACCGACGGAAGCAGGGAGATTGTTTACGGACAGAGCGTACACCGCGATGAATTCGGAATATATAAAGGCACATTCTGGAGTCCCGACGGACAGAGTCTGGCTTTCTACCGCATGGATCAGAGCATGGTTGCCGACTATCCGCTCGTTAACATCGACACACGCATTGCCACCGAAACGCCAATAAAATATCCTATGGCGGGCGAAACAAGCCATAAGGTTACAGTGGGCGTTTATAACCTGAAGACAGGAAAGACAATATATCTGAAAGCAGGCGACCCAACAGACCGCTATTTCACAAACATAGCATGGAGCCCCGACTGCAAGAAGGTTTATATGATAGAGCTTAACCGCGACCAGACAGACATGGCGCTCGTAAGCTATGACGCAACAACAGGCAACAAGCTCGAGACTCTCTATAAGGAACATAACGACAAATATGTTCATCCGGTAACTCCTATCACATTCTTGCCTTGGGACGACAGCAAGTTCATACTGCAGAGTGAGAAAGACGGATACAACCATCTGTATCTGTTCAATACCAAAGGCGAGCAGCTCAAGCAGATAACAAGCGGCAAATGGCTTGTACTTGAACTCGTAGGATTCAACGAGTCGAAGAAAAGCGCAATCATACTTTCAACTGAATGCAGCCCCATCCAGAACAACCTTTATATGGTTAACATAGAGACCGGCAAGCGCACTCTGCTTGACAACGGCAAAGGCTTCCACGCTTCAACACGCGGCGCAGGAGGACATTGTGAGATGATTCTGTCAAGCACCGGAAAATATCTTTATGACAACTACAGCGAACCAGATGTGCCGCGCAAGATAAACATTGTAAGCACAGGCGACGCTAAAAACGTCAACTATTTTACAGCTGCCGACCCATGGAAAGGCTACAATGTACCTGAGTATTCTTGTGGAACCATCAAGGCTGCCGACGGCACCACAGACTTGTATTACAGAATGGTGAAGCCGATAGGCTTTGATCCTAACAAGAAATATCCTACCGTTGTATATGTCTACGGAGGCCCCGGCATACGCAACGTGGAGGCACGCTGGCACTATGCGAGCCGCAGCTGGGAAACATATATGGCTCAGAAGGGCTATCTGCTCTTCATCCTCGACAACAGAGGTTCGTGCGACCGCGGACGCGACTTTGAGCAGGCAACATTCCGCCACCTTGGCGTAGAGGAGATGAAAGACCAGCTCAAAGGCGTAGAATATCTGAAGAGTCTTGCTTATGTAGACACCACACGCATGGGAGTTCACGGCTGGAGCTTCGGCGGATTCATGACAACATCGCTCATGACCACCTACCCCGACGTATTTAAAGTAGGCGTTGCAGGCGGTCCGGTAATCGACTGGAAGTGGTATGAAGTGATGTACGGCGAGCGTTATATGGACACACCGCAGGCCAACCCTGAAGGTTATGCAGAAACAAGCCTGATAAACAAAGCAAAGAACCTGAAAGGCAAACTGCAGATAATAATAGGCACTGTCGACCCGACTGTAGTTCCGCAGCATGCCATCTCATTCCTTAAGGCTTGCATCGAGGCAGGCACGCAGCCCGACTTCTTTGTATATCCCGGTGAGGGACACAACATGATGGGGCATCAAAGCGTACACCTGCATGAAAGAATAACACAATATTTTGAGGATTATCTAAAGTAAAAACGATAAACAAATATTATCATAAAAATGAAGATATTATTATTGGGCGGAGGCGGCCGCGAACATGCACTGGCATGGAAAATAGCTCAAAGCGACAAAGTTGAGAAACTATATATTGCTCCGGGCAATGCCGGAACAGCCAATGTAGGCGAGAATGTTGACATAAAGGCTGACGACTTCGGATCACTGAAGGACTTTGCCGTAGAGAAAGACATCAACATGGTTGTTGTAGGACCGGAAGATCCCCTGGTAAAAGGCATCTATGATGAATTCAAAAATGATGCACGCACAGCCAACATCCCCGTCATCGGTCCGTCAAAGCAGGGAGCTGTTCTTGAAGGCTCAAAAGATTTTGCCAAAGGATTCATGCAGCGCCACAACATACCGACAGCAAGATACCAGACATTCAACGGCACAAACATTGAGGAAGGACTGAAATTTCTCGAAACGCTCCAGCCTCCTTATGTTCTAAAGGCCGACGGCTTGTGTGCCGGCAAGGGTGTTCTTATTGTTCCGACACTTGAAGAAGCCAAGAAAGAATTCAAGGAAATGCTCGACGGAATGTTCGGCAACGCATCGGCAAATGTTGTAATCGAAGAATTCCTGAGCGGTATCGAATGCTCAGTATTTGTACTGACAGACGGCAAGAACTATAAGATTCTGCCTGAGGCAAAAGACTACAAGCGCATAGGCGAACACGACACAGGCCTCAACACCGGCGGAATGGGCAGCGTAACTCCTGTACCCTTCGCAACAAAAGAATGGATGCAGAAGGTTGAAGACCGCATCATCCGCCCGACAGTAGACGGACTTGCAGCAGAAGGCATCGACTATAAGGGCTTCATCTTCTTCGGTCTTATTAACGTAAACGGCGACCCGATGGTTATCGAATACAACTGCCGCATGGGCGACCCTGAGACAGAGAGCGTGATGCTGCGTCTGAAGAGCGACATCGTAGACCTCTTTGAAGGCGTGGCCAACGGCGATCTCGACAAGCGTGAAATTGAATTCGATGAGCGCGCAGCCGTATGCGTAATGCTTGTAAGCGGCGGATATCCCGAGAAATATGCCAAGGGCTACACCATCAGCGGCATTGACAAAGTTGACGGAAGCATCGTGTTCCACTCCGGTACTGCCATCAAAGACGGCAATATCGTTACGGCAGGCGGACGCGTGATAGCCGTAAGCTCTTACGGAAAAGACAAGGAAGAAGCTTTGAAGAAATCGTTTGAAGAAGCTCAGAAGATTGAGTTTAAGGACAAATACTTCCGCAGCGATATAGGACAAGACCTCTAGACGGAAGGTAATATTGAAGGTCAAGACGGTGTGTCAAAATATGTAGTTACAGGAAAAGGCTGAAATAAGTTCGTGCCCGATGAGCAGAAACAAATAGAAACAGCCCGTTAAAACAGCTTTACATCTGCCTTAGTTACAAGGGAAGACTGTTACAAATAACGGAAGCATCCTTTAACAATATTTTGTCACACCATCTTCTATTATAATAATGTGTTCTTATTGGAACATATATTTCCATTATAATTAAAGAATTTAAGGTTTTCAGAAGTGGTAAAAAGATTACAGAACAAAATAGCGGGAAGCCGCTTCGCACTGCCGGTGACGGCAGTTTATTCAATTATGATATGGCTGGCAGGCGGTCTCATCGCAAATCAGCTGTATCTTCATTTCCTGTTGTTCGGACTTTCTGCCTATTTGATGGTCGAACTCAACAACAGCAACTCGCTCATACGCATCTACAGCCGTATGGTTTCCTGTTCGTTTATGGCACTTACGCTCATGTCTGCTTTTCTTTTCGATTCCACAGACGTGTGGGTCGTCCAGTTTTGTGTTGTTGCCACATATCTTATTCTGTTCAAATGCTATCAGAACAAGCGCTCGCAAGGCTTGGTGTTCTATGCATTTTTCTTCATCGGCATTGCCAGCATCTTTTTCATTCAGATATTATACTTCGTACCATTCCTATGGATAATGATGCGTGCCAACCTCATGTCGTTCAGCATGCGTTCGCTCCTGGCGTCGCTCATCGGCATAACAGCGCCATACTGGTTTCTGTCGGGATATTTCATCTTCAACGGCACGGCCGACCTCCTGCTCGCCCACATAGAGTCGATAGCTCAGTTTGCATCGCCATTCCAGTTTGACTTCAGCAATTATCACGTAATAGCTACTTTTGCTTACATCACGATTATCGCCGCAATAGGCAGCTTCCATTTTCTGCGCAACAGCTATAAGGACAAGATAAGAACCAGGATGATTTATGAGATTCTCATAACAATGACAGCCATAACCTTTGTCTTTATAATATTACAACCGCAGCACATAAAGCCGCTGTTAAGCATCATGACAATAAGTACGAGCATACTGGCAGCCCACTATATAGCACTGACAAATACAAAGCTGACAAACATCACGTTCTGCTGCCTGACAGCAGGTACCTTAGCACTAACAGCATATAACTTATGGATTCCCTGATAGAAATTCTGACAAACTACGGATATGTAGGAATGCTGATATCTGCATTCCTTGCGGGCAGCATATTCCCCTTGAGCAGCGAGGTGGTTATGCTTGCGCTTCTTGCAGCCGGGCTCGACCCGTGGCAGCTGGTTATTTACGGCACAATAGGCAACGTGCTCGGAAGCATGCTCAACTATGGCATCGGCATGCTCGGACGCATAGACTGGATTGAAAAATACCTGCACGTGAACAAAAAGAACTCGACAGAGCCAAACGGTTCATGGCAGGCCGTGGCGCATGGATGGGCTTTTTCTCCTTTCTTCCAGTCATCGGCGAAGGCATAACAATAGTACTCGGCCTGATGCGCTCTAATGTTGCCATAACCGTAATAAGCGTTATAATCGGAAAATTTCTGCGATATGCGCTCATCATCTACGGCGTTGAAATTTTCGTGTAGCCAAGAGCGGCGGTGCATATATGATAATACATTGAATATCAAAAAGTTACGCACACAACTATAAAGCATACACAGCACATATTGACATGCCGCGAGATGCGGCAGAGGGCCAATAGCCACACAACATGTTATGCCTTAGGCAGTTACACAAACTCAAGATAATATTAAAACAAATTAATTTATTTTGTTTTATCTCTGATTTACATTATCTTTGCACGTATTTTATTGAAAATTGAAATTCATAAAAAACAGTTATATTCAATGAAACAATTTAAATTAGTGGACAATATTCTAGGCTGGTTAGCTTTTTTTATTGCAGCCTTCGTATATTGTAGCACCATTGAGCCGACAGCCAGTTTTTGGGACTGTCCGGAGTTTATTACAACAGGGTATAAATTAGAAATCGGTCACCCGCCCGGTGCACCTTTCTTCATGCTCACAGCCAATCTGTTCTCTCAGTTTGCCAGCGACCCGTCGCAAGTGGCCCTCATGGTGAACACTATGAGCGCACTTCTCAGCGCAACATGTATTATGTTCCTCTTCTGGACCATAACACACCTGACACGCAAACTTATTCTGAAAGACTGGAGTCAGCTGACAACAGGCAAGCTCATTGCCATTGAAGCCAGCGGCCTTGTGGGAGCATTGATATATACATTCAGCGACACATTCTGGTTCAGTGCCGTTGAGGGTGAGGTTTATGCCTACTCTTCAGCGTTCACGGCCATTGTGTTCTGGCTCATATTAAAATGGGAAGACCATGCCGACGAGCCTCACAGCGACCGCTGGCTGGTGCTTATCACCTACATGACCGGACTGAGTATCGGTGTCCATCTGCTCAACCTCCTTTGTCTTCCGGCCATTGTTCTGGTGTTCTATTACCGCAAGTTCCCCAATGCCAACCTCAAGGGTTCTCTCATAGCACTCTTCATATCGTTTGTGCTTGTTGCAGCCATCCTCTACGGTGTGGTTCCGGGCATCATCAAGGTTGGCGGATGGTTCGAGCTGTTCTTTGTCAACGTGCTGGGCTGCCCGTTCAACACCGGCGAGATTATCTACATCATACTGCTCGTGGCCATCGTCATATGGGCTATCTATGAGAGCTACAACAACAAGAACCAGAAGCGCGAGAACATTTCGTTCCTGCTCTCTGTTGCCATGCTCGGCGTGCCGTTCTACGGTTTCGGCATATCTGCCTTCATCATCGGCGTAATAGTTCTTGCTGCCCTGTGGTTCGTACTCAAATGGAAGCGCGGCAAGGAGCTGCTCGTAAGCTCACGCATCAAGCACACAGCTCTGCTCTGCATGCTTATGCTTATGATCGGATATTCAAGCTATGCCCTCATCGTCATCAGGTCTTCGGCCAACCCGCCTATGGACCAGAACTCTCCCGAGGACATCTTCACGCTGGGAAGCTACCTCAGCCGCGACCAGTATGGCGACAGCCCGCTGCTCTTCGGACAGGCTTACACCTCTCAGGTGCAGTTTGACCGCGACGGCGAATACTGCAAGCCGCGCATGAAGCAGGGCGCACCTATATACCAGCGCAAGGAGAAAGCTTCTGCCGACGAAAAAGACTCTTACTTCATAGTTCGCTATAAGACCGACTACATCTACGCACAGAACATGGTGTTCCCGCGTATGTGGGATGCCGCACACGCTAGTGCATACGAGAGCTGGATGGGCGGAGTTGACGGCACACAGGTGCCTTACAACCGCTGCGGCGAGCCTATAACCGTGAAGATGCCTACACAGATGGAGAACATACGCTTCTTCCTGTCTTATCAGTGCAACTTCATGTACTGGCGCTACTTCATGTGGAACTTTGCCGGACGTCAGAACGACATTCAGGGCAACGGCGAACTTGAGCACGGCAACTGGATTTCTGGTATTCCGTTCTTCGACAACTGGCGTCTGGGCGACCAGAGCAAGCTGCCTGATGACCTGAAGGACAACAAGGGACACAACGTGTTCTATTGTCTGCCGCTGCTGCTCGGTCTCATCGGTCTGTTCTGGCAGGCATACCGCGGACAGCGTGGCATACGCCAGTTCTGGGTAGTGTTCTTCCTGTTCTTCATGACAGGTCTGGCCATCGTCATATATCTTAACCAGACACCTATGCAGCCGCGCGAGCGCGACTATGCGTATGCAGGCTCATTCTATGCTTTTGCCATCTGGTGCGGTATTGGCGTTGCAGCCATCATCGACCTTCTGAAGCGACTCAACATCAACGGCACTGCCGTGTCTGCAATAGTGTCTATCCTCTGCCTGCTCGTTCCTATACAGATGGCAAGCCAGACATGGGACGACCACGACCGCAGCGGACGCTACACATGCCGCGACTTCGGACAGAACTATCTGATGTCAATGCAGGACAAGGGCAACCCGATTATATTCACAAACGGAGACAACGACACATTCCCGCTCTGGTATAATCAGGAAGTTGAGGGAGCAAGGACAGACGCACGCGTCTGCAACCTGAGCTATCTGCAGACCGACTGGTATATCGATCAGATGTGCCGCCAGGCTTACAACTCTCCTTCTGTGCCTATCACATGGCCGCGACTCGACTACTGCTCAGGCACCAACGAGTATGTTGAGGTTGTACCCGAACTGAAGCAGCAGATTCTCGACTTCTATAAGACCAATCCGAAGGAGGCAAAGGCCACATTGGGCGACAATCCGTTTGAAGTAAAGAACGTCCTCAAGCATTGGGTACGCGACGGAAAGGACGACATGCACGTCATACCTACCGACACGCTGTATCTGACCATTGACAAAGAGGCCGTAAGAAAGAGCGGCATGATGATGGCGAGCGACTCTATACCTGATCAGATGATCATCTCGCTCAAAGGCAAGAACGCTCTTTACAAAGGCGACCTGATGATGCTCGAGATGATTTCACAGTGCAACTGGACACGTCCTGTCTACGTGGCTATCACTGTTGGTCAGGAAAACTATATGAACCTTGGCGACAACTTCATACAGGAAGGTCTGGCTAACCGCATCACACCGTTCACGACAAATGCTCCGGGCATGAAGAACTTCGACACAGAGCGTGTTTACACCAACCTCATGACACGCTTCAAGTTCGGCGGTCTTGACAAGAAGGGCATCTATCTCGACGAAACTGTGATGCGCATGTGCTACACTCACAGACGTCTCTTTGCGCAGCTTGCGCTCAACCTGATACAGGAGGGCAAGAAAGACAAGGCAGCCAAGGCCCTGGCATATGCAGAGAAGGTCATACCGGCATACAACGTGCCGATGAACTATCTCAGCGGAGGCATCGACATAGCCAAGGCTTACGCCCTGCTGGGCAACAAGGCAAAGGCTAAGGAGGCCATCAACTCAGTGTTCAAGAACGCACACCAGTATATGGTTTGGTACAACTCGCTCAGCGGAAGCCGCTTTATGCAGTCGCAGCAAGACTGCATGATGCACCTCTATGTCATGAACTCTTGCATCGACATAGCCCACATGATAGACAACAAGTGGGCAGAGAGCCTCATGAAGCAGTTTAACGCCGACGCTGCCACATATCAGAGCAAAGGCGGACGACTGATGGGCGAAGAATGATTTATAATTGATAATTGAGAGTTGAGAATGGATAATTATGATTGCTCTCACGACCTTTAAGCCGACTGTCAAAGAGTTGGCTTAAAGGAATATACGAGAGAATGCCTCTAAAGGCAAATCATAATTGGCTTACGTCGAGCTTAATTTCTCCATTCGCGACTCTCAATTATAAATTTGAATAAACTTAACATCAGAAAGAAAAAGAAAAAAGATGATTATAGAACAGCCGGCCAAATGGCTACGTTGGCTCTACCCGAGGGCAACATGGAGAATGGACAAGAACGAGAAGGCGGTATATCTCACCTTCGACGACGGGCCTATACCCGAATCAACGCCGTTTATCCTGAAGACCTTGGCAGAATATGGGGCTCACGCCACATTTTTCATGGTTGGTGAAAACGTTAGCAAGCACCCCGAGCTGTTCAGGCAAATCGTCGAAGCCGGCCATCAGGTGGGCAACCACACATACAACCACTGGGGCGGCTTTAAGCACTCTACCAAAGCCTACAGCGCAAACACCGAAAAGGCAAACCGCCTTATCAACGCGCATCTGTTCAGACCGCCGCACGGGTGGATGCTGTGGGAACAGTATTTCTGGCTGGGGCGCAAATACCGCATCGTGATGTGGGACCTCGTTACACGCGACTACAGCAAATGGCTTACTGCCGAAGACGTGCTGAAAAACGTTAAGCGATACACGCGCAACGGCTCTATCATCACGTTTCACGACTCGCTGAAGAGCATCGACAAACTGAGATACGCTCTGCCGGAGGCGCTGAAATGGCTAAAAGAACAGGGATATGAGTTTAAAACTTTCGAGTGAAACGATAAAAGCCGAGGCACGCAACCTCGGCTTTTTTGCTTGTGGCATAGCCAAGGCTGAGCCTGTTGAAGCCGAAGAGGCAGCAAGATTCGCTGCATGGCTCGGCCGTAAGGGCCATGCCGGCATGGACTATATGGCTGCCAACGCCGACAAGAGGCTCAACCCGCAGCTGCTCATGCCGGGCGTAAAGAGCATTGTCTGCGTTGCGCTCAGCTATGCTCCGTCGAGCAGAATACACGCCGACGAGCCACAATTAGCCGCCTATGCCCTGGGCCAAGACTATCATTACATAATGAAAGACAAGCTGCGCAAGCTGGCCTCAACGCTCGGACTAACTGAACACACAGACAACAACGCCACACTGGCGGCAACACTCCCCAAAGCAGACAAACCATGCAGCGCAAATGCCGCCTCACAATCCTCACTCGGCAGCGCCCCAAATAACCTACCCGTCCACAACCAAAAGAGTAATCAAAATTTTCAATTTTCAATTCTCAATTCTCAAATCCCTACCTTCCGCGCCTTCTGCGACACAGCTCCGGTGCTCGAACGCTATTGGGCGATGAAGGCCGGACTGGGCTGGATTGGGCGCAACCATCAGCTTATAATCCCCCATGCCGGCAGCATGTTCTTCCTCGGAGAGCTGTTTGTCGACGCAGAACTTGAATACGACACCCCCCTGCCCTCACGTTGCGGCAACTGTCACGCCTGCACAGACGCCTGCCCCACCGGCGCCCTGCATCTGACAGACGACAGCTGGCGCACAGAGTTCAGCTCAGACCGCTGCCTCTCTTACCTGACCATAGAAAACCGAGGCGACATTCCGCAGGAATACGCCTGCAAGATGGGCAACTGCATCTATGGCTGCGACCGCTGCCAGGACGCCTGCCCATGGAACAGGTTTGCACAGGGCACAACAGAAGAGCGGCTCCGCCCGCGCGAAGAACTGCTCAACATGACGCGCGAGAAATGGACATCACTGACCGTGGACGACTATCGCCGGCTCTTCAAGGGCAGCGCCGTGAAGCGTGCTAAATACGACGGACTGATGCGCAACATCAGGGCTGCGCTGAAAGACAACGACAACAATAACAATGACAAGATATGAAACAGATCAGCAAAGACATCGTGCTTGCTGCCGTGGTGAGAAGCTTCTTCAAATACTTCGTCACCGGAATAATAGAGTCGCAGCACGGCACCGACATCCAGAACGGCTTTGAGCCGATAAACGTAAAGAAAACCATGCTCAACCACTATGAGCACATTTCGCGCTATTTCAATCGCGAGGCATTCTTTGCCCTGATGCGCCTCAACTTCACGACAGAGGAGATGGAGCAGCAGCTGCGCGAGTTTATGAAGCCAGGAACAAGCGACATGGAACTTGTCCGCTTTGCCTGCCGCACCGACGACTTCTATCAGGCCATGGTGAACGAATATAAGCGCAACTTCGAACTGCTGTTGTGCGGCCGTCTGGAGCAGCAGGACGAGCACGACGCCAACTACACACGCCTGCCCGAAGGCGGCACGATAGACGCCGAAATGGCAGAAAAGATTATCGGCGAAATTGCCGCTCACGCTTACTCGCACGGCAAGAACATCGGCAAAATCCATTAACCACGAAAGCTGATTAATAAGGGTAAGAGTTCCCTGACAACACATTCTTCCCGAAAAATCGCAATCAGGCACGAAAAACAGCCATTTTCAGTGTGCATCTGTAATTATCTTTATAACAGCATGATATGCATATATCAACAATTATGTGCAAAAATCTGATACTGTTAAAAAACATTACTCGGCCACTTTTGGGTCGTAACTCATAGAGTAACGGTTAAAAAACCTGCCACTTTTGATAAGAAACTCACCCATCTACCTCGCCAAAAACAGCATAATAACGCACAACATCATACTTTTTGCACCTAAAGACCCATCATTTCAGCACTCAAAACGCCATAAACAGCATAACAGATCCAATAATAAGTACTAAAAATTCTCTATTTTCCTACTTTCACATAAAGATAGCCAACTGACGTTTTGAAATACGATAATCAAAAACAGATATCAAAAGTTCATATCCACATCGCTACATTATTTTAATAAAAACTAATCTACTATCGCCGCATTTTACCAAAATTTTTAATATATTTGAATAAGATATGATGCGGCTCGGCAATGCAAAATCAAAAACACCGGTTTTTTGTTTGCCATTGCTATCGCCTTTTTATATCTTTGCATTTATCACAAATGAAAACACGGACATCATGAAATTATTGCGGATTATTGCTGCCGTCGTTACGGCATTATACTTCTGCGCATGCCAACAAAACGACACACAGATAAAGCAGCTGACAAACATAGACAGCGTTGCAGACACCGGCGCCGAACGGGCACAGAACATGATCGACAGCATCGGACCATACATGAAAAACGCTACCAAGGCATCAAGAAACTATTATGAACTGCTGAAAATCAAGAATCAGGACAAGGCGTACATACCGCAAACATCAGACTCTACGATAACAAGGCTCGTAGAATATTATGAAAGCAAAGGCGACAAGAAACTGCTGCCAATGGCATACTATTACGCAGGAAGAATATACATGGACATCAACAATGTGCCTGAAGCATTGAAATATCTTCAGAAAGTAACCAGGACAGGCGACCACAACAATCAGCTGACATACAAGGCATACAGCCAGATTGGATATGTCTTTATCAGGAGTTATACGACAAAGGCATAGCAGATAAGCTAAATATGAATACAAGATCTGTCTGCTACCGAAGATAGGAACAAGACTTACGGACATTGCCCGTTTAACGAACCACAGCAAAGAAGCAATAAACTATACACGCAAAAGGCTGTACGAAAAAGCTTTCGGACGAAAAGGGCGACCGGCCGACTGGGACGACATAATCAGCTCACTGTAAGACATTTACATAATATACGGATATTAATTAAAGAATAATGTACACTAAATGCACACTTGAAATAAGCGAGAATAAGCGATAAAAAAGATAACTTTGCCGAAATTAACTTTCAGAAACAGCACATAATATATGCACTATTTAACGGCATTGTATTTTCAAAAGACAATTCATATCGATATTGCATAATTTTTTAATATCTTTGAACAAGATATTATGCGGCTCGCCTTTTTATATCTTTGCATTTATCACAAATAAAGAAACAGACATCATGAAATTATTGCGGATTATTGCTGCCGTCGTTACGGCATTGTACTTCTGCTCATGCCAACAAAACGACATACAGATTAAGCAGCTGACAAACATTGACAGCGTTGCAGACAACGACGCCGAACGGGCACTGAACATGCTCGACAGCATCGGGCCATACATGAAAAACGCTACCAAGGCATCAAGAAACTATTATGAACTGCTGAAAATCAAGGCTCAGGACAAGGCATACATACCGCAAACATCCGATTCTACGATAACAAGGCTCGTAGAATATTATGAAAATAAAGGCGACAAGAGACTTCTGCCCAAGGCATACTATTATGCAGGAAGAATATACAGGAAACTCCATGATGCCACACAAGCTGTAAAATATTTCAATATGGCTGAAGCAGCTGCTAAAAAATATTCAAAGGACACAAAGCTGTTGGCAAACATTTACGCACAAGCCGGATACACTCTGAGATATCAGGAATTTCATAAAAGGTCGCTTATAAAATTTATCAATGCATATAAAACCGACAAGATAAACAATGACACATGCAACATGGTGTTAAGCCTGCGTGACATAGCCGACACCTACCGGAATTTGGAAAATCCGTATAAGGCATTGGAATATTTCAATATTGCAAAAAGGCTGGCATCAACACTTGACGACAAAAGCTACGCTTCGTCTATAAAAGACCAGATGGCTTCCTTATATTTATATGAATTAAAAGACACAGACAAGGCATTTAAACTTCTTAAAGAATCAGATCCTTACAGAGATTCCATAGAGATAAGTCCGGCCCTTTCTATATATTCTGAATTATATAGAATAACCGGAAAGGAAGACTCTGCACTGATGTGCTATAAGAAACTGCTCAAATACGGAAATATTTACGGAAGACAAGGAGCATACGACGGACTGACAAGACACTGCATAAAGAGCGGCAAGAACAAAGAGGCATACAAATACTTTGAGCTGTACATAAACATATCCGACTCAATAAGAAAATTAAACGCATCTGACGCCGTGGCAAAATATCTCGCTCTTTATGACTACAGCATAAGGGATGAGCAAAACAAAGAACTTAAATTGAAAAACCAACAGGAAAAATCAAAGACAACCATCTTCGTTATTACAAGCATACTGCTGGCTACAATCCTGATATCGACAATTATGCTATACAGAAAAAGATTTGAAATAATAAATCTTAAAATCGAGAAACTGAAAATAATTAACAGCGGAATTAAGGAAAACAAGGCGAAACCGACCGATGATAAAATAAGAAAAATAAATTCGTCAGAAATATACAAAACCATACAAAAGAAAATTTCTGCATACCCGGAAAAGAACGAAAACCTGTCAGAAACGGAATGGGACGAACTTGACAATGTGGTAAACTCTGTTTACGAGAACTACACAGAGAAACTTCATAACATTTACAACAGAATGAGCAGTTTTGAATATAGAGTGTGTCTGCTTATTAAGATAAATATCTCCCCCGTAAACATATCACATCTTACCAACCACAGCAAGGAATCAATATCTTCTGTCAGAAGAAGACTCTACTACAAAGCATTTAACCGCAAAGGCAGTCCGGCTGACTGGGACGAGATAATAAGCTCACTGTAAGGCATTTACACCGCAGAATTATGCCGCATAATATAATTATGCACACAAAATGCACACTATATAATGGTGCGTAAAAGCACAAAAGCTGATAACTTCGCAAAAATTTAAGTCTTAATTAAAACCATTATGAAAAACGTATTTATAATTTTCTTTCTATGTATAAGCCACTTCGCCTTTGCCCAAATTCCAAAAGGCGAGATAGCAAACAGGATTGTGAAATGGACAGCCAAGACGGACACCATAGACACAAGCAACTTTGAATGTATCTATCAGCTTAACGTAACCGACCCAATAAAGGCTGAAACGCGGCAATCGTACGGCATTCTGATATCGGGCAGCAGATATTCCATGTTCAAAGACTACAACAGCTACCGCCTTGACTCGGTTATAAACACCATGGACAAGACAAAAATCACATATCTGGAATATAGCAAGTTAAGCGGCAAATACAGGAATGAAACAACAGACATCATTTTAAGAGACAGGCAGAACGCAGAAATAACATTCTACGGCAGAGTGTTTATCGACAAGTATAAATACAAAGAGCCTCAGTCCGACTTTAACTGGCAGCTCTCAGACGAAACAAAGACCGTATGCGGAACCTTATGCCATAAAGCTACATGCAGTTTCAGAGGAAGAGACTGGACTGTATGGTATTCTGACATACCTGTGAGCGAAGGGCCGTGGAAGTTCGGAGGGCTGCCGGGACTTATCCTTGAAGCAGAAGACTCTACAAAGGAAATCATGTTCACTGCCTTATCGCTGAGAAAGATGCAACGGCCAATCACAATGGAAAATCTTGACTACTTCAACACTACGCGCGAAAAATACAACAAGGCACTGGCCGATTTTAAAACCGATCCGGGAAAGACAATCTCATCGAGCGAACTCGCACCGAAAGACAGCAACGGCAATAAAATTGCCATACCCAAAAGACGTATGTTCTTTAACCCGATAGAAAAAGAATAAATCATGGCGCAACGGCTCCTTCTGACAATAACCGCACTGCTGGCAATATGCACAATGTGTCACGCAGACGGACACGTGCGCGGCATTGTGACCGACGAGAAAGGCGAAGCAATGGTGTCGGTGGTGATAAAGGTATATGGAGCCGGAAACAACAAAATGCTGAAATATGCGCTTAGCGGCAAAGACGGAAGATTTGACATACCTGTGAAAGACGAATGGCTGCCGGCCAAGCTCACGTTCTCTTATATCGGATACAGACTGAAGGAAGTAACCGTAAGCGACACACGCAGCGACAACAAAATAACGATGACCGAAGAGGCGCTGAGTCTGAAAGAGGTTACCGTGAAGAGTGCGCCGATAAGCAGTCACGGCGATACGCTATTGTATAACGTGGCTGCCTTCAGGAGCGCATCCGACCGCAACATTGAGGATGTGATAAGAAAACTGCCGGGCATAAGCGTAAGCGAAAACGGAACGATATCGTATCAGGGCGAAAGCATCAACAAGTTCTACATCGAGGGGCTTGACCTGCTGTCGGGACGCTACGCCCTGGCAACCAGAAACATATCGCCCGACGACATAGCATCGGTGAGCATTTATGAGAACCATCAGCCTAAAAAAGTTCTTAAAGACATAAGTTTCTCTGAAAAGGCGGCACTAAACCTGAAACTGAAAAACAACCGCATGCTCAAACCTACAGGAACGGTTACGGCCGGAGCTGGCTATGGCGACAACGTGTTGTGGAAAGGTGAACTCTATGGCATGATAATAGACACAGGCAGCCAGCATCTGGTAACGGTAAAGACCAATAACGACGGAACGGCATACGGCAACGAGACCAGGATGCTGACGGCCAGCGGTACGTCATACACCGAAACAGCGGCATGGAACATCTTTCCGCAAGACCCTTTCGGCTCCGCCTCTGTTCCAAAGGAGCGCTATTACAACAACAAGTCGGTGTCTACGTCGGTCAACTCTCTTTTCAAAACAGGAGAAAACACAACATTGACTCTGAACGCCGACTATCAGAAAGACAGAAACAGCTATTACAACTCGAAGTTTACGGCATACAGCACAGGCGAAGGCCGATATGTCACCGTGGACGAAGGCAACAACAATCTGACAGACGCGCAGGAGGCAAACTTATACTTAAACATCGAGAACAACGGCGAGAAACTTTATATGGCAGAACGGCTAAGCATGAGAGGACGCTTTAGGCGCAACAGATACGACCTCAGTGGAAAGGGTCTGCCCACGGAGGTACAAAGGACCAACGACTTCGGCATAAGCAACAGCATGAACGGCATCATCAGGAAGAACGACAGGGTGTGGCAGTTCAGCTCCGACATATCCTTTGCCAACACTCCACTAAACTTCATCCGCGCCACAATGCCCGGACAACAGACGGCTACAGTTTACCAAAACGCTGAGGGACTTAACTTTCACACCCACGAAAAGACATCATTCAGCTGGATAGTCAGTTCACGGTCGGACCTGTCGCTCAACGTTTCGTTCAAATCAGACTACGACAGACTCAACAGCATACAGACCTTGCCCGGCAACGATGCCGGCAACGACAACTGCGGATATAAACTCGTAACTACAGCCGAACCTGCCTATCAGTATAATTCGTCAAGGCTCAGGCTTACGTTCAGCCTGCCAGTTGAAATGTATAACGTAAGCTACAAAGACCTGATAAGCCAAAGCCGCTTCATTCTAAACAAGCCGTTTGTAGGACTGCGCGCCACAGCCAGATACAGGCCACATGGTCACACTGACATAAACATCTCTGTCGGAAAAAGCACTTCGACGGGCGGAATAAACGACTTTATCATCAATCCCATATACACCACTTACCGCACCGCAACAACACTTGGCACGGGCGTGCTGTCAGTGCATAACACGCTGTATGCAACTGCGGGAATAAACTACAGAAACTCTCTTGACGGAACATTCGCCACGCTGCACGGAAACTACAGACACACACAGGGCAACATACTCAGGAGCAGCAACGTGACTGAGGACAAAACCGTGACAGACATACTTAACCAGACCAACACCGCCCACCTATGGAACATATATGCCTATGCGGCAAAAAACTTCAGCGCAGCCGACATGGTGCTGTCACTGACAGGAAACATAACTTCAACGAAGCGTAATGTGGTCAGACAAGGCATTGGATACGGTGTTACAAACAGCAACTATGATATTGAATTGTCAGCCGTAAACAGATTTTTCGGCGACATAGTTTCCACATCTCTAAGTTGCAAATACATGCTGTCAGTGCAGGACATGGGAATAATCAGCACAAAAAACAAAATAAACAGTCTAACCGGATCAATGAAAATGTCTGTGTTCCCGATAAAGGCTCTGGAGATTTACTTCAGTCCGTATTACAGCATGACTAAACAGCATGGCACCGCCGCGATAAGCAATCTTTATGTAGACGGCGGAACAAGATGGACAGGAAAAGCAATAGAGATTGAACTCGCACTGAAAAACATAACCAACAGGAAAGAATACACTATAAGGACATTCCGTGAAAACGACATTTACTCATACTCTTACAGGCTCCGGCCGGCAGAGGCTGTTATCACATTAAAGTTTAAATTCTAAAACATAAGTTTTCAAACTATAATACGAAAGAATTTAATATATATGCAAATATAAACAAGTAGCCGCTAACCATTATGGCTAGCGGCGTTACTATATTATAACATAAAGCAATTATTTCAATATAATTTTTCTGCCTTTCAATGGGTCTGCTTTACTTCTTATTATATACGAGCCTTTACCAAGTGCTGACAGTTGCATGTTTCGACCTATAAGTACACCCTGCATTGTGTATACATCGTATGCAGAAGGTTGGACCGTAGTTATCATGTCTGAAATTTTTGTCGACTGCGGATTCACTTTTATATATTTAGTCGTTGTTCCATATTTATTAGTAAGATTTACGTACAAATAAGTTTCTCCAATCTTCAATGCATCAGATATATGCAGGGTCTGTTCATCCGAATCGGTTAATGTAAGTGTGCATAATGTGCCGTAGTCACTTGAGACAATTACATCCCCGCCTGTCGCACCACGAGAATATATAGTAATGTCAAAGCTGTAATAGTCAGAATTGGCGGTTTGCTGTACATTTGATATTTTATAACTGACAAATTGCGGACGTGCATCAAGTGTCAATGGAAATGTGTATTCATTTCCATTAGTGATACAAGTAATACGACCTTGCAGACACATAAACTCATCAACATAAGATAAGCCTTCATCAGTTGGTGTCACAATAAAATCTGTTCCTTGCCCTACAGCTGCGTCTACATATTTATGAGCATTATTGTCGTATATCTGATAAATCCAGTCACAAGCGACACGACATCCTAAAGAATCTTCTGCACAAAAAGTATGACTGGTATAAAGACTGCCATATCCTAGCACATCAGTATTGTTTCCTTTAATGTGAACGTCATAAGGATTGGTTCTCCATCCAATGGCAGACATCACGTCAAGAGTTTCGTCACTTATCGGCAACAGACGTGTGCGGTCATCATAAGGATAGTTCATGATATTGTCGCCGCTTAATGAAAAATAATTTCCGCTACGGTATGGCACATAGCCAGTAGGTGAAGTAAAAAGTTTATAGGCTGAATGTGGAGTATACAAACTGATTGCCTCTTTAAAAAAGTCATTCAGTGTAGCTGATGTTGCACCGACAGCAAGACTGCCCAAAGTTTTTTGTCCATCACTGACAAGATTATCAAAAGGCGAAGCCTGTTGTCTTATTGCAAAACCTAACTCGCCTTCTTGCTGTACAACACTTGTACCAAAGCCGAGCACATGGGCAATATGCCTGAGCAAGGCTGTTTGCAGATTATCAATACCCCAATCTGTCCCATCGCTACTCCATGATGTATTCCAGTTTATCAAAGCGTTTATTGTTATTGTGCCATGAATATTGTCTTTTTCATTTTCATTTGTTTGGGCAAACAGACTCCACGGCAGCGCATTTTTTCCATTGCCAGCATAAGCAACTGCAGTTTTTATTTCTAATGAAGGATCTATGTTTTCACATGCATCCAACATGATGTGTACGGGAGCATCTATGCTCAATCTGTCTTCCCATACATCAAGAGCCATACGCAAACAACGTTTAACTCCTTCGGTCATAAAAGAATTGTCAATATACGAAACATCAAATTTGCCTAGCCTTGACATGAGCGAACCTATAGGTGCATCTGTATCAATATTATACGTTTTTGCCGTCTTACCATAATCAGGCGTTTCAACACTATCGGTATATACTACAATTCCTTTTTCCACATTTTGACAAATAGCAGAAATAGGACAAATTACGAGCAATATCAAAATATAAATCTTCATAAACAAGCTGTATTGGTATTTATTTAACGTGTCAATGAAGACAATATTGTATTTATCAAGTTCTTATAATCCATTCGTGGTTATATTTCTTTAATAAAAAACGAATAAGACAAATTAAAACCAACATCAAAAAGTTATGCACACAGAATGCACACACAAATATATGTACGATATTGAAAAAAACACTAAATTTGTAATCGCATGCAATAACCCATATAAATGCAAAATTATGAAAAACATCGTTATCATCATTAGCCTGTCACTTTTTATGTGTGCCGCATCCTGCGCACAAGACATAAAAGACAATCCGCAGTTTGCTAAAAGCGTTAAAAACAACATACACAAAGCCAGACGCTCATCGGGCATAAGCCGTCCGTTCAGCATCAGCAAAAAAGACATGAAGGACATCGACTCATGCAGGATAAAGGTTTACTATGACGTTAAATTCGTAAAAGATACAGCCGACCATGCATCCGTATGCAAAGACCTGCAGAGGCTCGATATCGGCGACAACTACACTTACTGCTACAGCAGACTGCTGCATATTAACGACTCTCTGCGCACGATAGCATACGAAAAAGACGAGAACTATCCTTCGAAACTCGACGAAAACGACGTGCTGCCTGAAGAAATACTCACCAACACGAAAACAAAAACCCTTAACGTAAGGCGCAGGATGTATTATAACTATACAAACCTATGCTACAATGAGACTGCTCCAAAAATTGAATGGAAACTGGAAAACGGAAGCAAAACAATAATTGGCTATCAGTGCAAAAAGGCATCGTGCACGTTCCGCGGACGTAAATACACGGCATGGTACACACCCGACATTCCCATATATAGCGGTCCGTATAAGTTTGCCGGCCTGCCAGGACTCATCATGCAGATAAGTTCAGACGACAATGACTACATCTGGACATGCGTAGGACTGGAGAAAGGACGGCCCGGCGACATGATAACAACTTATAAAGCCCACAACATGAAAGAAAAGGTGATGACAAGAGAGAAGATTATGGCTCTGATAAAGAAGATTTATAAAGACCCGGGAGGCGCACTGGCCGTGGGCGGTCCAAAGGAGCTGTTTGTCAGCGACGACAGAAAAACCGTACACATGGTTACATCAGGCGACTATCCTCCTGAGCCCTACAACCCGATTGAGCTTGAATAATGAGTCATAACAAAACGAAAAAGGGAAAATCGCTGATGAAACGTTACACCATACTGCTCTTGATATTAATGTCTGCCTATAGTGTAGCCTTCGCGCAGACCATATTCACAGGCAAGATTACCGACGGCAAAGGCACACCGCTGTCTGACATAACAGTAATGGCGCTGTCGGAAAAAGACACGACAAGCGTCATTGCATACACGTTTACGGAAAGCGACGGACGCTATAAACTGCAGTTTGACAGCAACGAGAGTGAAATAAGGCTCATGGTGTACGGTTTCAACATAAAGAAAATAAGCGAAACCGTAAAGAACATATCGGCAACACATAACTATAAGACAGAAAAAGAGTCGATAGAGCTACAGGAAGTAGTGGTGAAATCGGGTAAAATATGGCAGCTTGGCGACACGCTCAACTATTCGGTCGACGCCTTTATCGGCAAGAACGACATATCAATAGGCGATGTGCTAAGGCGTATGCCCGGCATTCAGGTTGACGACAACGGACATATTTATTATCAGGGCAAGAATATAAGCCACCTTTACATCAACGGCATGGACGCTCTTGCCGGACGTTACAGCATTGCCACCAACAATCTTGCGGCACAGATGGTGGCAACGGTTCAGGTGATGGAGAATCATCAGGGAGTGAAAGCCCTGAAAAAACTCGTTATTCCAGACGAGGCAGCTATAAACCTGAAACTGAAACCTGAGGCAGCCGGCACGTTAAATATGGAAGCACTGCTCGGCGTCGGTGCCGACGACAATGGCATGATGTGGCACGAAGAAGCCGTAATGACTTATTTTTCAAAAAAGAGACAGCACATAGCAACATATAAGACGGCCAACGACGGCACTGACGTGTCGGCAGAACTTGCATCATGCAACAACAGTGGCGAAGCTGAACAGTTTACCGACATTGTGCGCCCTACTCCGCCTGGTATAGACAAGCACAACTATTATTTTAATCAGTCGCACGCAGCAAGCATTAATTCCGTATGGAAAAACGACGATGACCACGAAACTCGGCTTAACATTGTTTACTCCAACGACCATGAACACAGAAACAGTTATGACAAGACTACATATTTGCTTCCCGACGGGAGCAACACCGTGATATCGGAACAGTTGGCCGATGCTGCTACAGAAAACAGGGCTGAAGGCGACTTTGAATATAAGATAAACAAAGAGAAACTATATCTCAGCGAAACGGCCGGTATGACAGCTCACTGGAACAGCGGCAAAGGCTATACCGACAACAGTGAAGCAGCCATAAGTCAAAGTCTGTGGACACGCAACATAAGCATGCAAAACCGCCTGAGCATGATAATAAAGAAAGACGACTATAAAGGCGTGGCCGTAAACTCGCTCGTCACCTATGAAGAAAAGCCGCAGGCGCTGACGGTTATGCCTTGCATGTATGACTCAATCTTCGGCAACGGAAATTATACGGGGATGAGACAAGACGTAAAGAGCCGCAGATTCATGACTGAAAACTCAGCTGAAATGTTGTCTGCAATTAAAATAGGAAACTTCAGAATATCGCCCAAAGCCACGCTCAACTATAACCACAGCGGCATGGAAAGCGTACTGAACACAACAGGAGCAGCCTCGACGAGAGTAACCGATTTTGCTAATGACACTTATCTGTCTCACCTTAAAACGGGAATAACTGCGATGCTAGACTATTACGACGGCAGTCTTAACGCAGGAATAAACGTTCCGCTGATGTACGAAATGCTAAGCCTCAATCAGAAAATACAGCAGAACAGCATCATCCGCAACGACTTCAACGTTTCGCTCACAGCTTATGTCAGATGGAAAGCGCTGTCAAACCTGACAATAAGCAGCCACTATACAGCCGACCACAGATACCCTTCATTGTCAACTCTTTACGGAGGATATATCCTCACCAACTATCGTCAAATAGCATCTTACGAGGCTTATATGCCACGCATGACATGGCAGGCAGCAGACATTGACATCGACTTTAAAGATCCGTTCAACATGATATTCGCAACACTCAATGCCTCTTATTCGTGCAGAAGTCCAAAAGTGATATATGGTGAAACGTTCAACGGAATATTATCTCACATGTATGCCCGCACCACATCAAGCCGTAGTGAAGAATTTGCCGTAATGCTTTCGGCAGGCAAAAACATAAGTTGGAAAAACATAAGCATAAAACTGACTGCCCAATACAGCAAAGGACACATGCCCGTATTGCGCCAGGAGCAGATAACGAGATATGACTCTGAGGCGGCAGTATTCACAGCCGGAATAAAGGCAGAGCCGTTCAACTTCATGTCTGTCGATGCCGGCAGCAGTATGTTTCTGTCTAAAGGAAGCACGACAGACGGATATTCAATGCCGGCAATACGCACAATGAACAACAGCTTGCTGCTCAGCCTCAGCATGCCGATGAACATAAGTATTGACACCGGACTTAACCACTATTACAACAATTTGGCAATTGGCAACAAATCATTTGCGTTGCTTAACTTAAAAATTAACCTGAATCATAAACGAGTGAAATATTCTCTTGAATGCAACAATCTGCTCAACACACACAAGTATGTCTATTCTTACAACATTGCCATGTCTGAATTTTATTCCGAATACAACTTGCGCGGCCGCTCCGTTATGCTGACGGCAAGGATGAATTTGTTTTAGTGGCAAGACAAAGCACGCATATTATTGATTAAAGCTGCGTTTGAATACAGCAGAACAGCCATTCCATATCTAGCAGATTGTCATCTGTTTTTTACAGACACAGGCGAACGTGCCAAAGAAAAAATTAGAGACAGTACGCCCCCCCAAAAATAAAACATCTACAGACACCAATATGTTTGTCGAATTAAACAACATGCTGCCCTGTGAACAATTGAAATTTAACTTACCTTGCATATCACCACATGCACAGCCGACGCATTAAAGTAAACAAATTTTATTAAAATTAACGTCCAAAATAGCCAAAAAGGGCGTTTATATAAAAAAATTAAGGGTTTAAGGTCAACTTTAATCGCCTTGTAACATAATATATCTATTTTTTAATTAATTTTGCATGTGGAATAGTTGTAAGGCGCATTCTGACGTAACAGAGGCGCCTTAGAAAAGAAAAATTAAGTCAGATTATTAAAATTTTATTTTTAATCATAAACAATAACAGTATGAGAAAACGTCTAGAAATTCTATTCGTGTTGATGTTGTTCTCTGCGACCGCCATGCTGGCCCAGATGACAACGTCAGGAATCAACGGTATGGTTACGGCCGGAGGCGACAAGGCTATCGGCGCCACCGTAACAGCAGTGCACGAGCCGTCGGGAACCACCTATAACACCGTGGTGAACGAGAGCGGCCGCTACTCTATCAACGGTATGCGCGTGGGCGGCCCCTACACCGTCAAAGTGAGCTACATAGGCTACACAACGAGCGTTACAAAAGATGTGACGCTGCAGTTGGCAGAGTCATACAGCCTGAACGTAAAGCTCGCTGAAGACGCCAATGAACTGGGCGAAGTAGTGGTTTCGGCCAAGGCTACAAAATTTACTGCAGAAAGAACTGGTGCCTCTACCAACATCAACCTGAGACAGCTGGAGAACATGCCTACAGTAAGCCGCTCAATCACCGACTTCACACGTCTGTCTCCCTACGGCGGCAACGGAATGAGCTTTGCCGGTACTGACGGCCGTACAGCCAACTTCACCGTGGACGGTGCCAACTTCAACAACAACTTCGGTCTGAGCGACGGTCTGCCCGGCGGCGGCAACCCTATATCTATCGATGCCATCGAAGAAATGCAGGTTGTGATATCACCCTACGACGTACGTCAGACTAACTTCATAGGCGGTGGCGTGAACGCCATAACCAAGTCAGGTACGAACACCTTCAAGGGTACTGCCTACATATATCATCAGAACGAGAACATGCGCGGTGATGCCATTGAGCGCGAGCAGATAAGCGGCGCACGCGAGAAAGACCAGAAGACAACTTATGGTTTCACTCTCGGCGGTCCGATCATCAAGAATAAGCTGTTCTTCTTCGTCAGCGGAGAAATGAGCAAGACTCCTACAGTAGTTAGTTGTCCCTTAAAAAGCCCATTTTTGCGAGATGTTGTTTTGACACAGTATCTCGCAAATTTTTTGAAACATGCAACAAAGAGCTTTCATGGCTC